>Ga0222712_10002483_pt1 | contig 21073 bp, 20 predicted proteins | sample C33_657DmetaG_FD_165043 | JGI IMG/M metagenome (GOLD analysis project Ga0222712, IMG submission 165043) | Estuarine water microbial communities from San Francisco Bay, California, United States - C33_657D | ecosystem: Environmental > Aquatic > Marine > Unclassified | place: USA: California... | reverse complement strand
TCGTAAGAAGGCAGCTGCTAAGAAGGCAGCTCCAAAGCGTCGTCGTAAGAAGGCAGCTGCTAAGAAGGCAGCTCCAAAGCGTCGTCGTAAGAAGGCAGCTGCTGCTTCAGCAGCTCCAAAGAAGCGCCGCCGTCGTAAGAAGGCAGCAGCAAAGTAAGCATTTCGCTTATTAAAAAAGCCCGCCACGAAAGTGGCGGGCTTTTTTGCTTTCTACAAAAATTAATCTAACTCTTTATCTGAGTTTCTTAACTCATTTCCAACACGTTCAAATATCGCAGCTAGTGCAACTTGATCAGCCTTTGATAAGTGGTCTACAAATCGCGAGCGAACGCTGGCCACATGATCAGGGGCCGCAGCCACAATTGCTTTCCACCCCTTAGGTGTCATCACTGCAAAGTAACCACGCTTATCAACAGGGCACGCTTCACGTTTTACCCATCCAGCTTTTTCCATCACCTTCATGCGATGTGAAAGTCTGGAGCGAGACAACATTGCTTGATCTGCTAACTCGCTCATACGCATTCTGCGTTCTGGGGCATCACTGAGTTGAGCCAAAATTTCATAATCTGCCATAGATACATCATGGGGTTCGAGGTCTGAATCCAACGCTTCTAGCAATCTGCGGCTAGCAATAATGTATCGACGCCAGGCCTTCATCTCAGATGGATTGAGCCATTTAGGTGTTGTAGCGTCTGCCATATAAGCAATGATACGCGAGAAGTTGAACTTTCAACTACTTATAAAACAGCGGGGGCACACATAATGACAGCCAAGAGTGGAATCGATCTTTCGCACGTTGATGCATCATTTGCACCCGGCGATGATCTCTATCGCCACCTCAACGGTGGTTGGCTGAAGTCTCATCAAATCCCTGCCGACCGTGCATCTGATGGCGTTGCATACGCCCTTCACGATGAAGCCGAAGCGCAGGTCCGCGAAATAGTCGAAGGTGCGCACTTGATTAAAGATGGTGGCGCCGATGCCCAAAAGATTGGCGATCTCTATCGCTCCTTTATGAATACCGAGGCAATTGAAAAACTCGGTACTTCCCCGCTCTCAGCAGACCTTGCGGCAATCGATGCGGTGGCCAGCAAATCAGATTTCATCTCCACGATGTCTCGGCTTGAGATGAAGGGCGTTGGCGGAATCTTCGGTGCATCTATTTACACAGATGCCATGGATTCACAGACCAACATAATTTACTTAAGTCAGGGCGGGCTCTCCTTGCCCGATGAGTCGTACTACCGCGAAGAACAGTACGCACCGATTCGCGAAGCCTTCCTCGAGCACGTCGTAAAGATGTTTACTTTGGCGGGTATTGCAGTTGGCGCTGAAGCAGCGGCAAGAATTTTGGCACTCGAAACATCTATTGCTGCTTGCCACTGGGATCAAGTCCGCGATCGTGATGCGACGCTTACTTATAACAAACATAGCCGCGCCGAATTAGAAAAATTAGCACCAGCGATTGATTTCCCGTTGTGGCTGACATCCGGTGAAGTTCCTACAAAAGCATTTGAAAGTGTCATTGTGCGCGAACCAGATTTCTTCTCAGGTGTCTCTGCGCTTCTAGAAAAATTCGATCGCGATGCATGGGTGCTCTGGCTTAAGTTGCAACTCATCTCTGGTTCTGCCGCATATCTCAATGACGCACTTGTGCAACAAAACTTTGCGTTCTATGGCACGACTTTGTCCGGAACCCCACAGATTCGCGAGCGCTGGAAGCGCGGCGTTTCATTGGTCGAAGGTTCACTCGGAGAAGCAGTTGGGCGAATCTATGTTGATCGTCATTTCCCACCAGCTGCTAAAGCTGCAATGAACGAATTGGTGGCAAATCTGATTGAGGCATACCGCATCAGTATCAGCGAATTGCCATGGATGAGTGAAGCAACAAAGACCAAAGCCTTTGAAAAACTCAATAAATTCACTCCCAAGATTGGCTATCCAGATAAGTGGCGCGATTATTCATCGCTTGAAATTTCAGCAGATGATCTCTTTGGAAACCTCGGTCGCATCTCAGCCTTTGCTCGCAATTACGAGTTGGCAAAAATCGGCGCACCAGTTGATCGCAGCGAGTGGTACATGACCCCGCAAACAGTTAATGCGTATTACAACCCGGGCATGAATGAGATCGTTTTTCCAGCAGCGATTTTGCAGCCACCATTTTTTGATTTGGACGCAGACCCTGCGGTTAATTACGGGGGAATCGGCGCCGTCATTGGCCACGAAATCGGCCACGGCTTTGATGACCAGGGTTCTAAATACGATGGCGATGGAAACATGGTCGATTGGTGGACACAATCAGATCGCGATGAATTCGAAGTGCGCGCCAATGCACTGATTGCGCAATTCGATGCACTCTCGCCAGAAGAAACTCCTGACATCACCGTTAATGGCGCTCTGACAGTGGGAGAAAACATTGGTGACTTAGGTGGCCTGAGCATCGCTTATAAGGCTTATTTGCTCGCTTTAAAGGGCAAAGAGGCGCCCGTTATTGATGGCTTAACCGGAGAACAACGTTTCTTCCTTGCCTGGGCACAAGCATGGCGCGGAAAAGTCCGACCAGAAGAGTTACGTCGTCGTATTGCCACGGATCCGCACTCGCCGTATGAATTTAGGTGTAACGCCATCGTGAGAAATATCGATGAGTTCTATATGGCCTTCCAGGTCAATGAGAAGAACAAGCTCTGGATGAAAGAGTCAGAGCGCGTTCGTATTTGGTAGTTATTTATTCAGGCCAGACTATTCAGGCCAGACTATTCAGGGAAGTGACAAGCGACTTGAGTTCCACCGAGTTGAACAAGTTGTGGAACTTCAGTGCGGCACTTGTCCTGAGCCTTCCAGCACCGTGTATTAAATACGCACCCTGATGGTGGATTTATTGGGCTTGGAAGATCGCCAGACAAAATAATTCGCTCACGTGATTTTTCAGAACGTGGATCTGGTTGTGGCACTGCAGATAACAACGCCTTTGTATATGGGTGGTGAGATGAGTGATAGAGATCAGCAGTAGGTCCTATCTCCATGACCTTGCCTAGATACATAACTGCAACGCGATCTGAAATATGTTGAACTACAGATAAATCGTGGGCAATGAAAACAATGCTGATGCCATCTTCGCGCTGTAAATCATCGAGCAAGTTAATGACCTGTGCCTGAATAGATACATCGAGTGCACTGACAGGTTCGTCGGCAACAATAAAACGTGGCTTCAGGGCAATTGCACGAGCGATACCGATTCGCTGACGCTGACCACCAGAGAACTCGTGTGGATAGCGGTTGTAATGCTCTGGGTTAAGTCCTACGCGCTCCATCAAGCTTTGCACAGCGTTTTTTACACCGCCTGCAGGTTCTACTCTCTGGATTTCAAAAGGTGCCGAAATAATCTTGCCAATTGTTTGACGCGGATTAAGCGCCGAATAAGGATCTTGGAAGATGATCTGCATCTGTGCGCGCAGTGATGTCATTTTGCCGTGCTTAAAGTTGGTGATGTCTTGACCTTCAAAGACGATGCTGCCCGAAGTAGGTTCCGTTAATTTTAAAATTGTGCGACCTGCAGTTGTCTTGCCACAACCAGATTCGCCCACAAGACCAAGAGTTTCACCGGCGAGTAAATCAAATGAAATTCCGTCAACAGCCTTTACAACAGATTTCTTGCGATCTTTAGATTTCTTTACAGGAAAGTGTTTTGTCAGGTTATTGACACTAAGAATGCTCTCTTTACTCATTAGCGCACCTCCTTCATGGCTTCGGCAAAGGATGCTTGGCGCTTTGATTCATCGATGTGACAACGAGAAGTGTGCCCAGCCTTTGTGCCGACCAGTGCTGGCATCTGTGTTGCGCATGCGTTGCTATCGGCAAACTTTATGTACTCGCATCGTGGAGCAAATGCACATCCTGCAGGCAAGCTAATAAGTGATGGTGGTTGACCTGGAATCGCTTTGAGACGCTCAGACCCGCTCTTAGAAATCCGCGGAACAGATTTGAGCAGACCCAATGTGTATGGCTGCATTGGGTTGTAGAAAATGTCATCGACGCCACCTTGTTCGACGATACGTCCTGCATACATAACATTTACTTTTTCAGAAACTTGAGCAACAACACCAAGGTCGTGAGTGATGAGCAAGATTCCCATATTGAACTCTTTTTGTAGTGACGCTAAGAGTGTCAAAATTTGTGCTTGCACAGTCACATCAAGTGCAGTCGTAGGTTCGTCGGCAATTAACATCTTTGGCGAATTCATGAGCGCCATTGCAATCATTACGCGCTGGCGCATTCCACCTGAGAATTGATGTGGGAACTCTTTTGCACGTTGAGCAGGTTCTGAGATTCCGACTAGATCTAGCATCTCAACAGCGCGGGCTGCGGCTTCTTTTTTCTTGCCTGGATTGTGAACTAAGTACGCCTCAGCTAACTGGTCGCCAATTTTGTAATACGGGTGAAGAGCAGACATTGGATCCTGAAAAATCATTGCAACAGAGCGACCACGCATGCTGCGGATTTCTTCTTCGCCGGCAGAGATAACATCGAGGAATCCACCATCGTGAGCAACGCTGATTGAACCGCTCATTTCGGCTGTTCCCTTTTTGTGTAATCCCATAACCGATAGGGAAGTAACTGTCTTACCCGATCCTGATTCGCCCACTATGGCAACCGTTTCTCCTTGAGAAACGGTCAGAGAAACTCCGTCCACGGCACGCACTAAACCATCATCAGTTGGAAAGGCTACGTGCAGATCATTAATTCTTAAAAGTTCTGACATTAGATTCGCACCCGGGGATCCAAGACTGCATACAACATATCCACGATTAAATTCATTGTAATAACAACAACTGCAGCCAAAATTGTTGTAGCAAGAACAACTGGTAAATCAAATTCAAAGACTGAACGAAGAGTAAGGCGACCTAGTCCAGGTAAATTAAAAATAGTTTCGGTAATAATTGCACCACCGATTAATCCAGCAAAATCCAAACCTGCCATCGTAATAATCGGTGCTAAAACAGCGCGCAAAGTGTGCTTAAAAAGAACGGTGCGTTCTTTAACGCCTTTTGCGCGGGCTGTACGAATGTAATCTTCGCCCAAAGTATCTAGAACGGCTGCGCGAGTGAATCGGGTGTATAGCGCAGCGTATGAAATTGCCAAGGTAATCCATGGCAAGATGAAATACATAAACCATCTGGGTGGGCTATCTAATACAGAGACGTACCCATCTAGTGACATCGGAATAATCTTCCACTTGATTGAAACCCAAATCAGAAGAGCTAAACCTGTTACGAATGTCGGAAGAGAAGTTCCCAGAAGCACGAATACCGAACTAGATGTATCTGGCCATCGAGTCTTAAATTTCGCAGCCAGCACTCCAAGTCCCACACCGATTGCCAGCCAAATAATGAGTGCACCTATTGCAAGATTTATAGTGATAGGAAGTGACTCTTTAAGCATGTCAGTAACACAAGCATTTTCATTAAATGAGTATCCAAATGCAGGTGCTGGACAACTAAATGCTGCTGACCCACTTCCATAAGTGCGACCGGCAAAAATTCCGGACAGGAATAGCCAATATTGCTCATAAATTGGCTTATCAAAACCAAGTTTGATTCTGTTTCCCTCGATGATCTGCGGAGTACACCGCTGGCCGCACGTCAGAGATGCTGGGTCAAAGGGCAGAAAAGAAAAGATCGCAAAAACTGCTGCGGAAACAAGAAGGATTGTCACAATGGCGAAGAACACACGCCTACTGATAAATCTCACCATGTTATGTCTCCTGATAAAAATAAAATGAAGAATTTCAAGTAAGTGCCCCTGAGGAAATTTCTAACCTCAGGGGCACTGTACTTCAACTTAAGCGACTAGATGTGGATTACTTCTTAACCCAAATCTTGCCGTAAGCAGGGTTACCTTGTGGAACCCAGAAGAAGACGCCACCGAGGCCTGAACCCCAGATCTCTTGGGCTTTACCAAATGTTGTTGGCAATACCCAGAAGTTCTTCATAGCTTCTTTATCTAGTGCTTTCCACATATCTGCTTGCTTCTTTCGATCAGTTGTCTTCATCGCAAGATTTACCTTGTCTTCAAATGCCTTGTATGCAGGGTCATTTGTATTTTGGGACAAGTTAAATCCACCGAATGATGCGAAGAGTTCAGGGATAACTGTTGAAGCGTTAGCCCAGTCAGCACCCCAGCCTGATGCAGTCATGTCACTCTGCTTTGCAGGGTTCATAACTGTTGAGTAATAACCTGATGAAATGATGTTGAACTTAACCTTAATTCCGGCGCGAGCATAAGCTGCTTCCTGAATTGGAATAGTGTCATTCAATGTTGATGACTGACGAACGTCAATCAAAATTCCATCTTCAGTTGCCTTCTTGTAATCAGCAGGACACTTAGTCTTTGCTGTCTCAAGAAGTGCCTTTGCCTTAGGAATATTTCCTTCTGGCATAAAGTCTGGGCTTCCTGGCCCAACAACCTTAGTTGGCGCATAGTCAGTTGCCACAAGTGGGCTGATTACACCAGTTGCATATGAACCTGCATATGTAGGTCCGCCTGCATAGTCAAGAAGTGCCTTTGCGTTACGTGCATGGTACATAGCTGCACGAACTTCAAGACATGGCATCTTTGCAACGTTAAATGCAACATAGATTGCATAAGGATCTGAGTTGTTCATACGACGGTTTTTGTACTCATCGTTTGTGAAGAATTTATCCTTATTAGTTGGAAGTGGACCATTGAAGTTCATGGCATTTGGCTGTGAATCTTCAAGGAAGATTTGATCCTGTACTTCTTCGTCAAGACCAAACTTAATTACAACCTGATCTGGATATGGAGTACGGACAGGATCTGAAGCCTTTGACCAATACTTGTTACGGATCAATACGAGCTCAGTCTTGTTGTTACGAGCAATCTTGTATGGGCCTGTTGCCTGTGGCTTGAGGTCATACGCATCACCTGTATCAAGTTTTGCTTGTACTGGAGAAATTGTTCCGTAGGTTCCCAAGTAATTGAAGTCAGCTACTGACTTATTCAAGTTAAATGTGATTGTACGGTTATCTTTTGAACAAGAAACAGCCTTCTTAAATGCGGCTAAACCTGCTGGTGTGTTCTTGTAAGGACCTGTGAAGATTGAATTTCCATCTGCATCTTTTGGAATATCCAACCAAGAGAGCAAGTAAGCAGGACCATCAGTAATTACATCTGTTGCGAATACGCGTGATGTTCCGTACTGAACGTGCTCACATGTGATTGGAGTACCATCTTCAAATTTTGTTCCTGGACGAAGCGTGAACTTCCATGTCTTTGCACTGTTGCTAGGAACACCAGTGTTTGTCGCTAAGTCAGGAACGAGGTTTGCACCTGCAGCACCTGGAACTGGGTTATATGCAACGAGTGTACGAGTGTGGAACGAGTTCATAAACGCTAAGTCGCGTCCTGTGTAGATACGGCTTGGATCTAAGTGATCAAGACGTGGTTCGTGCTCGAGAAGAACGAGTGTTCCTCCTGTGCGTGGTTTTTCTGCAGCGTTAGCAACTTGTGATCCTGCAACAAGTGCTGCAGAGATGACTAGTGAGCTAGCGGCAGTAACAACAACGGCACGACGAAGAGCGGACATGCTGCTCATTCATGGTCCTTTCAGTTGAGGGGCGCGGGCTGCTCCCGAGCGCTCAGTCAATCAGAAAGTGTCCGAATTGTGAATATGAGTGGAGGGTTAATTGCGGGTGAAGTTAGCGGTCAGCGCGTGGATCGAGCGCATCGCGCAGCGCATCGCCAACTAAGTTAAAGGCTAAGACCACGATGACAAGAGAGCCGGCGGTGATCAAGAAAAAGCTAGGCATGACTGTCACATATCTAGATGCATTGGAAAGCAAGATTCCCCACGTAGATGCTGGTGGTTGAACTCCCAGACCAAGGAAAGAAAAGACGGCTTCGGCTGCAAGATAACCAGGTAATGAAAGAGATGTAACAACGATTACTGGTGCCCATACATTTGGCAATAACTCTTTGAGAATTACTCGTGAACGTTTTGCGCCCATCGCTTCAGCAGCTGTTACGAAATCTCTTTCACGTAAACTCAAAACCTGAGAGCGGATGAGTCGAGAAAAACCCGGCCATCCAAAAAATGATAAGAAAAAAACAAGAAAGAGAACTCGAGCAGAATTTCCTTGAGCTATTCCTGTACTTTCGATTCTCTTCACAACTGGTTCGCTTAATGCAACAATCATAAAGAACGCTGGAAATGCCAGAATGAAATCAGTAAATCTTCCGATTGAATTATCTACTCGACCACGGAAATATCCGCCGATAATTCCAACGAATAATCCAATTGTTAAACTTGTAAAAGTTGTGAGAATCGCGACCATAAATGAAATCCGTGAGCCATACAAAAGTTGTGCAAGTAAATCTCGTCCGGTTCCAGGGATTAGTCCGAGTGGGTGATCTAAGCTGATTCCACCATTAGGTAGGTCAGGAATTCCGCTGGTATTTAAGACATCTAGATTTAAAGTATTTGGATCAATACCTAAAATTTTGCAGACAATTGGGGCAAATAAAGAGAGTGATAGCAGAGCAATGCTAATGCCGGCTGCTGTCATTCCTACCTTGTTGCGCTTAAAGCGCAACCACGCAATTTGGCGAGGGCTGCGACCTTGAATAGAGCCATCGTTTTCGCGGGTAGTTTCGACCGTTGTCGTCATGGCTCGTACTCTATACTTTCTCCCATAAGAGTTACACCTTGCGCATAGAAATATTTGCGCCCGATGGAGGATTACATGTTTACACGCACTGGCCGCAAAATTTCTGCCGCATTATCAGCCGCACTTATCGCCCTTGCACTAAGTGCGTGTGGTGGTGGAACCGATGCTGATACAACAACAGCGGCCGAAGGTGAAGCGCTTGTAAATACTGTTGAAGAAGAGGCGCAAGCAAAGGGTTCATTTGATACTGCCGTCGTTACTCCAGATAAGAACTCATTTACTGTTTCATCCCCTGCGAAATTCACACCAGGTAAATTTGCAGCGGGTCAATTACCTGGACAAATTAATCAGAGATTCAATGTCTCTGTCAGCAATGGTTCAGGTGCAGACCTTGATCTTGCAACTTTAATTGTTAAGGGAAAAACAGCTGCTGGAGAATGTGTAGATATTTTTGATGGCGATGCAAAGATGGATGGCGCGCCACAAACTCCACTTGCAGCAGGTGCCTCAATCACATTTGCATGGGGACTCTCTTGCCCAGGCGCTGCTGGCGACGAACTCACTGTTGTTCTGACAAATAACGCTGTGAACATCGTTGAAGCAAAGGGCAAGCTAGCCTAATTATTTGTTTGCGAGTTTTTTCAATCGAATAAATAAAGGCAGTGGCAACAATGCTCCACAGAGCATTGTAAATATCCATGCACTTTCCAGACCTGCTCCCAGCATCGGTCCACTGATTGCTGGCCCAATAACTCCAGAGACGCCCCATTGCAAACCAATTAATGCATTTGTTCGGCCACGAATATGTTCTGGTGACAAGTCATTTGCCAGAGCTGGCATTGTCGGAGACCAAATCATCTCGCCAAATGCAAAGACAACTTGGCTTATGCAGAGCATTAATGCTCCAGCTAATAGTGGCAACAATGGTGAGATGCCAACAACAGCCCACGATAGTGACCAAATAATTCCAACCGCAATCAGTGCTTTGTATTTTGATTCTCGGTTTAGTCTTCGTAGAACTGCTGGTTGAAACAAGACAATAGAAACTGTGTTTGCGGCATAAAAAATACCTAGCCACTTAGGTGAAAGATCTAAGTATTGAGTTGCATAAATCGGAAGCCCTGCCTGCAAACTTGCGTACCCAAAAATCAATAGAACCAATCCAGAAACACTGAGCAGAACTATCTGCTTATTTGCCCATACATCTTTGTAGCTGCCGCCTTTTTCTTCGTGAGCATCCGGAATGTACTTGCCCACCTTCGGGGTGCGTATCAACAAAACGACGCCCAGAAAGAGCAGAAAAGTTATTGAATCAAGCAGATACATAATTTGAAAAGATCGTAACGAACCCTCTGTAATCACAAGGGATGCAAAGACGCCTCCTACTCCGATTCCCAAGTTGAGGACCATGAAGTTAAGACCGAATATTTTTTGACGATCTTTTTCGTCACTGAGGCGAGTAAGCATCACATTCATTGGTGGCCAAATAAATGCAGCCCCGATTGATTGAATAGTCATAACAATAATTGCATCGCGGTGAGTTTGAACGAGTGCCCATCCACCAGTACCAATTGACTCTGCAATAAGGCCAAAAATGATTACTTTCTTTGGTCCTATGTGATCAATTAACGTGCCAACTGGTCCCCCAATTGTCAGCGATACAGCAGCGCCAAATGAGAGTAAGAAGCCACCGAAAGTATTTGTGAAACCGCGCATGTCATGTAGATAAACCAATAAGAGAGAAAGCGTCATTCCTGTACCGATGGCACTGAGCATGACACCAAGAATCATTTTGCGAGAGTGTGGATTTAGGACATCTAGAAACTCTCGCAATGTTGCGGAATTTAGAATCATTTACGCAAGTAGTTCCTTGGCTTGAGCAAAGACTTTATCTGTGTAATCAACTAATAAAGTGACATGACCTTGACCTGGAATAAAGTTTAAGTCAGCCGTTGGAATATGTTTTTTGAGCCAATACGAATGTGCGTGCGGAACCATAAAGTCTTGATCGCCTTGCCAAATTTTTACGGGCTTTTTAATACTTGCTAAATCAAATCCCCACGGTTTTGTAAATGCCACATCATCATCGACCCACCCGTCAAAGCTAACAGCCAGTCCTGAACGAATCGCTGCAGCTATGACATCTGCGAATGTCCCTTCCATAGATTTCTTATCCACTTCACTGATAAGTCCACCAAATGCTTCGCGAATTTCTGCACCCCCTGCAGACTTAAATGGTGTTGCATTTTCAACAAACCATTTTTGAATGACATCTTCGCCAGCTAAAGATGCGCTAAATTCGTCGTGATTCTCTTGCGCCATTCCTTCTAGAAAATCTAGATCATCCGCACCAAATGCACCGACGCCGGCTAATGTAATTGCGCCAACATTGTTTTCAAGCAGAGTATTTGCCAATGCATGTGGTCCACCGCCCGACCAGCCAATTGCTACAAATTTTGTGATTGATTTGGAGTCGAGTACTTCTGCAATATCTTTATTGACACTCACAATGCTTCGGCCATAGTCACGATCACTTGTGCCATAACCAGCGCGACTGTATGAAATAGCGCGTATGCCCGCTTCTGCGGCATATGTAAACCATTGGCTCCAGAGCGAAGCACTAGCAGGTGTTCCGTGGTGAAAAACAATTGCACTCGAGCTATCTACACCATTATCGAGTACTTCTAGTTCGCGGCCAGATCTAAGTTTGAATTGAGGCATTTTCAAAGCCTACATCTCTGCCACAATGTGGCGCATGGGTACGGGATTCGGATTCGAAATTGCACGCCGAGATGAAAAATCTCTCGCACGTGTCGGAACCATTTCAACTCCTCACGGACAAATCCACACTCCAGCATTTATTCCTGTAGGCACAAAAGCCACAGTGAAATCAGTTTTGCCTGAGTCAATGCAAGATCTTGGTGCGCAAGCACTCTTAGCAAATGCGTACCACCTGTATTTACAACCAGGTCCAGATGTTTTAGATGAAGCTGGTGGCCTCGCTAAGTTTATGAATTGGCAAGGCCCGACAATTACTGACAGTGGGGGATTTCAAGTTCTTTCCCTCGGTGTTGGATTTAAAAAAGTCCTTGCAATGGATGCTAAAACTTTTCGATCCGATGAAGTTATAGCGGGCAACAAAGAACGCTTAGCCCATGTAGATGATGAGGGCGTGACATTTAAGTCTCACCTTGATGGATCTATGCATCGATTTACTCCAGAGGTGTCGATGCAGGTTCAGCATCAGATTGGTGCCGACATTATTTTTGCCTTCGATGAGTGCACAACGTTACATAACACTCGTCGATATCAAGAGGTTGCAATGCAACGCACATACAACTGGGGATTGCGCTGCTTAGACGAACACAAACGTCTCACCGATGTGCGAACAGGTAAGCCATATCAGGCACTCTTTGGAGTTATTCAAGGTGCGCAATACGAAGATCTGCGCAAGAAAGCTGCAACTGATTTTGGTGCGATGGAGTCTTCGGGTATTTCATACGACGGCTTTGGAATCGGTGGTGCACTCGATAAGGATTCGCTCGGCACAATCGTTCAGTGGGTCAATGAGATATTGCCTGAAAATAAACCTAAGCACTTGCTCGGCATTGGTGCACCAGAAGATTTATTTGTCGGTGTAGAAAACGGTATTGATACCTTCGATTGCGTCTTGGCATCTCGCATCGCTCGCACCAGTGCGGTGTACACCATGGAGGGTCGCTTCAATCTTTCTAATGCTGCATACAAGCGAGATTTCAATCCGATTGATGATGAGTGTGATTGCTACACCTGCACTCATTACACACGTGCGTACCTGCATCACGTTTTCCGCGGTAAAGAGATCATTGCGGCCACTCTTGCCACGATTCACAATGAGCGCTACATCGTCCGACTTGTGGATCAGATGCGCCAGGCGTTATTAGATGGAAACTTTAAAGATATGAAAGCTGATTACATGGGTCGTTACAAACATAAATCAGGGCAATCTAACGATTAAGAAATTTCTTTCGATACTCATCTGCTGACATTTCATAAATACTCTCAGGGCCATCCTCTTCGTCAATTTGTTCGCCCACATAATTAAATCCAAATGAATTAACAAGGGCGATAGAAGCAATGTTCGATGGACTTACGGTGTATCTCAAAACTTTCACACCAGGTTCTGTAACAACCCATCCCCACATACCTTGCAGTATTTCTTTTCCATATCCTTTGCGTTGGTGGACCGCCTCAACACCTAAACCAATTTCAATCATTCCATTTTCATCAGGTGCTCCGTGAAAACTAGAGCTTCCAATTATTTCTTGTGTGCTGCGTAAAACAGCCCAGCGCACAAACCATTTATTTACCGAGGGATCTGCCTTTACCTGTGGCACCCGCCAAGCAAGGGGTCCTTGAAAATCAATTAAAACGCGGAGTGGATTTTTGAACGGTTGTGCACGTAGCGCTTTTGTATCGTCGCGAGTTTCGAAGAGATTGATTAAGTCATCAGCACCAATGTGGTGCAGATCCAGGCGATCGGTTTGAATCAAATTCACGCCGTAAGTATTTCGCTACGGGGATAGAAATCGCCATAAATCAGACGTATAGTTATGCCTATGTTAAATCTGCAATCCGTTGACCTGTGGCAGCAAGCCACGGTGGTTTTGGATGCAGCAATTGCGGCAATCCTCGGTTCAATTATTGGATGGGAACGAGATCGTGCCGGTAAATCAGCTGGCCCGCGCACAATGGCGTTAGTCGGAACATCGGCAGCTGGAATCGTGGCAATCGGGGCAGTTCTAGATCTAGCCTCTGATTATGGAGACCCAACGCGAGCGCTTCACGCAATCATCACCGGCATCGGCTTTCTCGGCGCAGGGTTAATTTTTACCAATCGCAGCGCAGGAATTCAGGGCGTCACAACTGCGGCCACGGTCTTTGCAACGGCTGCCATGGGCTGCGCAGTTGGGTTGGGATTTCAGGTCGCTGGCATCGGCATGACAATCATTATTTTGGTCGTCCTTCGTTCAACCCAGGTCTTGGAAAAAGCCGCCGCGCTTCGCAACCACGACTGAGTATTTACTCAGGCATTTACTCAGAATTATCCTGTTTCACCCGCGTACCCACTAGCAATTTCGGACAAATAGGTGAATATTTGCGCCCAAGAGGGTGTCCCTAGCGCTCTCGTGTTCTACCCCTAATTAGGCCTAATAGAAAGAGGTTACTTGTGTCGAAGAGACTCAAAGTCCTTGCTGGCGTAGCTGGAGTTGCACTTGCAGCTTCAATGCTCGCAGCAATGCCTGCTGGTGCTGCAGCATCAAAGGCAGCAACAGCAAAATCAGCTAGTGAAGTTGGCGGTCTTGCAGGTTTGATCAAACTTGCTAAGGCAGAAAAAGAACTCAATGTAATTGCTCTTCCACGTGACTGGGCAAATTACGGCGAAATGATTGACACATTCTCAAAGAAGTATGGAATTAAAGTTAACAGTGCAAACCCAGATGCATCTAGTGCAGATGAAGTTGCAGCTGTTAAGTCTCTTAAGGGACAGTCACGTCAACCTGACGTTGTAGACGTTGGTGTTGCATTCGCAGTACAAGGTGCAGATGAAGGACTATGGGCTCCTTACAAGGTTGCTACATGGAATGACATCGCAGCAGATGCGAAAGAAGAGACTGGTCTTTGGTATTACGACTACGGCGGATACATTGCAATCGGTTACGATGCAAAGCGCGTAACTGTTGCACCAAAGTCATTTAAAGATCTACTTAACCCACGCTACAAGGGACAAGTTGCTCTTAACGGAAACCCAGCAAAGGCAAACGCTGCATTCTCTGGCGTATATGCATCATCAATTGCTAACGGTGGCGGTCTACAAGACATTACTAAGGGACTTGATTTCTGGGGCAAGATGAAGAAGAACGGTAACTTCATTCCTGTTGAAGCAACTCCAGCAACAGTGCAGAGCGGTCAAACACCAATCACACTCGACTGGGATTACCTACAAGCTAAGTACTCAAAGGACGCCGCAGGTAAGGTCGACTGGAAGCTAGTTGTTCCAAGCGATGCTGTCTTCTTCGGTGGATACGCACAAGCAATTGTTAAGGACTCACCACACCCAGCAGCTGCTCGTTTGTGGCAAGAGTTCTTGTACAGCGATGAAGGACAGAACATCTGGTTAAAGGGTGGCGCTCGTCCAATTCGCTTAGAAGCAATGGCTAAGAAGGGAACAGCTAACAAGGCTGCGATTAAGGCACTACCTGCTACCCCAAAGGGTGCAAAGCCTGTCTATCCAGCACTTAGTGACGTTCTCACTGCTAAAGAACTCGTAGCAAAACTATGGGGAACAATCTAAGCAATGACATCCGCAGCAATGCGGTCAGTAAGTGAAACCACGACCGGGGGCAACCCCGGTCGTGGTTCTCTTAAAGGCCCACTTCGTTCAGTAAGAACCTACGTTGGCCTGTTCCCATTTTTTATTTATTCAGGAATTTTCTTAGCAATACCAACTCTGCAAGTTGTTATCTTGGCATTTAAAAATCAAGATGGTGCGTGGACGTTAGAAAATCTTAAAGAAGCTGTCAGTGGCGTTTACCTGCTCTCATTCCAACAGAGCATTTATCTCTCTGCTATTTCAGCAGCTACAGCAGCAATCTTTGGTTTCATCGCGGCTTATGCGATCACAATTTCAAATATCGGCGTTCTGCGCCGAGTAATTCAAACCGCCTCGGGTGTTTTTGCAAATACTGGCGGCGTTCCACTTGCGTTTTTCTTTATCGCATCCATTGGAACATACGGCTTACTCACAACAACTCTTCAAAAATTTGGAGTTGATTTATACGCTGGTGGTTGGACCCTCTTTACATTTTCAGGATTAGTTCTCGTTTATCTATACTTCCAAATACCATTAATGATCATTGTTATTTTGCCGGCTATCGATGGACTCCGTCTCGAGTGGCGAGAAGCAGCAGGAAGTCTTGGCGCTTCCAAGTGGCAATTCTGGCGTTATGTGGCTATTCCTTTATTGGCGCCTGCCTTTACTGGTGCGCTACTACTTCTCTTTGCTAACTCATTTGCAGCATATGCAACTGCATCTGCCTTGACCAGCGGAACAATTCCTTTGGTTCCACTACAAATTGGATCACTCGTATCTGGAAACGTGATCGCAGATAAAGCCAACCTAGGTTATGCACTTGGGTTTGGAATGGTTGTCATCATCGGCATTGTTATGACGGGTTATGCAATCTTGCAACGTAAAACAGCGAAGTGGTTGAACAACTAATGGCGACCATGACAGCGCCTGTGCGCGTAAAAAAACGCAAGATTCAAAAAGGTATGACGCTTACACCACGTCTTGGCCCTGGCCTTGGATTTGGATTAGCGGTCGTCGCGTTCTATTTCATTGTTCCAATTATTAGTTCATTTGAATTTAGTATTCGCGGTGCCAATAATGTTTATTCCCTCGAAGCGTACGGTCGAATTACTACTCAACCAGATTTTGGCACCGTAGTTGGACTTACTGCACGCCTGGCACTTGTCACCGTGTTTTTATCTACCGTGATCATGGTGCCGACTGTGACTCTTGTGCATTTGACGGCAAAGAAGTTTCGTCGAGTTGTTGAATTTATTTCACTTCTTCCGCTTGTTATTCCACCTGTCGTCTTGGTGCTAGGAGTTCTCGCGACCATGCCTGTGTCTCTTAAGGGCACACCGTACTTATTGGCATTTGAATACGTGATGCTCTCAATGCCTTACACATTTAGAGCACTCGATGCAGGTTTAGGTGCTATCGATGTTCGAACTCTTGTTGATGCTGCTCGTGGTCTTGGAGCTCCATGGCGCACAGTTTTTATAAAAATTATTGCGCCAAATATTCGAAGTGCAATCTTCGGTTCAATCTTCTTAACTTTGGCCTTGGTCATGGGTGAATTCACCATGGCCGCTCTTCTACTCTGGAATACGTTTCCAACATGGATTGCGTTAGTTGGACAGCAAGAAGCTACTTTGGCTGTTGCGCTATCTATTTTCAGCCTTGCATTTGCTTGGGTTCTACTCCTGGCTCTTTCAGCAGTAGAACGTCGTCAGAAAGCACGTCTCTAATGTTCTACAAGAAAAATAAAGGGGAAATAAAGTGAGCACATCATCTAGTAGTCGAGTAACGATTACCAACTTGCGCCGAACATTTGGTGAAGTTGTTGCCCTTGATTCTTTCTCACTCGACATTAAGCCAGGCGAACTCGTCACACTGCTTGGTCCATCAGGTTGTGGCAAGACAACTGCTCTACGAATGGTTGCAGGTCTTGACGTTCCTGATTCAGGAGTCATTGAAATTAATGGTGCTGCGATAAATGAGCTTCCTCCCTCAAAGCGCAATATGGGAATGGTTTTTCAGGCTTACTCTCTCTTTCCAAATATGACTGCGATTGAAAACGTTGAATTTGGTTTGCGTGTGCGTGGAATTGATAAAGCAAAGCGCCGTAAGCGCGCAGAAGAGATGATTGAACTAGTAGACCTTGGAAAGCAAGCTAATCGTTTCCCTAATCAAATGTCTGGTGGACAACAACAACGTGTTGCACTTGCCCGTGCTCTTGCAATCGAACCAAATGTTTTGCTCCTTGATGAGCCACTTTCAGCACTCGATGCAAAGGTTCGCACTCACTTGCGCGATCAAATTCGTCGTGTTCAGCAAGAAGTAGGAATCACAACACTATTTGTAACTCACGACCAAGAAGAAGCAATGGCCATTTCTGATCGTGTTGGCGTTATGAATAAGGGAAACCTTGAGCAACTTGATAAACCAGATGTTCTATACAGCAATCCTGCTTCTGCATTCGTCGCTACATTCGTCGGTGCAATGAACCGGGTCCCCGGCAAGTTATTAGATGCTGGCAGCGTAGAAGTTCTCGGTAAGAAGATAAACGTTGCAAATGCTGGTCATGGGTTATCTGCAGGATCAACAGTAAGCGTGATGATTCGTCCAGAACAATTTGCGATTGCAGCTGGTGATTCTGTGACAATTACAGAGCGATCATTTCGTGGCCCAATGACTCGTATTGTTGTTGCCCTCAGTGATGGAACTAAAGTTGATTTAGATATCGCAAGCGCAGAGACGACTTCTATGAATCCTGGCACCAAAACAGGACTTAGCGTTTCAGCTGCCTCTGCAATTATCGAAGCGCGCTAGTTACTCTCTGGCACTTAGACGTAAAACTGTATTTCTTTCATGAGCAGCGCCCATGGCCCAATCCGCTGGGTGCTTTGCTCCCAGTGATTCGCGTTTTTGCCAAACATTCGCGCTAAGTAATCGTGACAAGGCAGCCATCTCAAGTGGTGTTTGTGCTGCGCCATACGTTGTTCCTGCTGCATGATCAATCACGGTTAACGCTATAAATATTTCTCCACTTTCACTTTGAACAATTTCGATTGTGCGACTTTGTTGCGGCCAATCTGCGTGTGAAGCAGTTTCAATCTGCCAAAAGCCTTTTTCTTCAATCTCTGAACCAATCCAGGCGACGTGATGTCTATGTTCGTGACCAGCAAACCACGCAATCACTTGGGGATATTTAAGTAGCATCTCTGTAATTTCATCTTCGCACACCCTGCGACCTGTTGGAGCGTAGTTATTGAACATGCATTTGAGCGGATGATGAGATGCCAAAACTACATAGCGATCGCTATTTTTAATTTCATTTTCGAGCCACTCAAATTGTGCAACATCTAACGAACCTTGCCAGCCACCAAATTCATTAACACTGTCAATAACAACTAATTTAATCTTGCCAACATTTGTTGAGTAATACATGTGCTTTTTTTGCACATGCTCTTTGGTAAATCCATGGCCTATAGGCTTTCCTGGCGAGTTTAAATGCTTTGCAGCATATTCCCCACGCTCTAAGGCGCGACGACGCACATCGGCAGCAACAATTTCATACGGAGCATCTTCAGCACGTGGCAATGCAGCTGGACCAACTTCGTTAAAAGCTTCGAGTGTTTCTTTTAGCGTGAGAGATGATGGAAGTCCCACATACCTCTTGTTTGCAACAATTGATTCTTGACTCTCTTGATCTGGTGTCACCGTTCCTTGCAAAAGTGCGTCGTGATTTCCGTGAACCGCATACCAAGGAAATTTAAGTCCAGTCGATTTAATTGGCTTTCTGCAAGAATCTAGTAACCCCGGAACTACTGGAAATCCATACTTTGCTCGAGCATCATCATCTTCTTTGCCAGGAGGGGTTCCATGTGGGTGCCAGTATTTAACGTCATAGTGCTCCGCACCATCATCCATCACACCTTCATACTTAGAGAAATCGCCTGAATCTGGTGTGACTTCTACTCCGTCAAGCAGTGCCAAATACCAATCAACTTCATTGTGTTGCGCATTATCAGTTGTGTCACCCGTAATAATTGCTGCATCAATTGCATGACCCGATAATGGTCCTGTCGTAATTTTATTCAGCGCTTGAATCATTGATTCAACGACATGTGGTGACAACATTGCGTGAGGTCGATAACAACCTATTGTGCCAACTTCATCTCGTATCGGACTATCTGGATCTGCCCAACGATCTAAAAATTCTGGGCGAAGAGGTGATTGTGCGTCACACACATGCAAATCTGATAAATGGTGCATGACGAGTAGTGGAGTGGATTGTGCTGGAAATTCGGCGCCGAGGTGTGATTGCTCACTTACATGCTCAAGTTCAGACCAACCTTTTTCGTTGGGAGACTTTCGAATGAACGCCATTTGCTCATCCTAATACAATGGCTAAATGAATAAGAGAGCAGATACTTCAGTTTCGCTACATCCACTTATCGCAGATCGTTGGAGTCCTCGTGCATACGATGCTGATGCAACTATTTCTGCTGATGACCTGACGGCAATTTTTGAAGCTGCACGGTGGGCGCCCAGTGCCTTTAATGCGCAACCCTGGAAGTTCGTAGTTGGTTTACGAGGCGATGAAAACTTCAATATAATTACATCTGTCTTGGTTCCATTTAATCAAGAGTGGGCATCTCGTGCTTCCGCACTGATTCTTACTAATGTAATTGGTTTTCGAGAAGATGGAACAGTAAACCAAACAGCCATGTATGACACTGGCCTAGCTGTTTCAGTAATGACAGTTGAAGCAAACCACCGTGGCTATGACGTTCACCAAATGAGTGGTTTCGATCATTCTGCAGCTAAATCTAAGTTTCCATTGGGCGCCGGTATTGACCCGGTCACCTGCATTGCAATTGGCAAGCGCACATCGCCTGACTCTTTATCTGATGAAATCAAGGCTCGCGAAGTTGCACCACGATCTCGCAAACCTCTTGATGAAATAGTTAACATCACTTGGTAGCCTTACGTTTATGAGCGAATACCAAGTAATGCGATGGAGAGAAATCCCTTCAATGGTGATGGCTCGAGATGGCGCAGACACAATTAAAGTTATGTTGCCCGCTCGTTTTCAGGAAGCAATCGATGAAGCTGCAATGCGAATGGGCGAAATTGATGCAGACGCTTACACCGCTGGATGGAATAGAGACCCATGGACGCCATCGGATGAAGTTCCTGCAGCGCTTGCAGCGCGAATATGCGCAGCGCTTGAAGAAGAATTTTCCGAGAGCAAATTACAAGCAATTCTTGATGCAATTAATCCAGCAAATTAATAGGAGCAATCATGTCAGCTATTTATGAAGCGTTATCACAAGCGGTCCTTGCATCCGATGGTGCAATGGGAACAATGTTGCAAGAGCGCGGATTAACTGATGGCGGAGCACCTGAATTATGGAATGTTGAAAAGCCTGAAGAAATCGAAGCTGTTCTCGAAGCGTATGCAGCATCAGGTGCAAAATTCATCACTACGAATACCTTTGGTGCAACACGCGGTCGACTTGAATTACATGGCCTAGCTGATCGAGTCATTGAACTCAATCAAGCTGGTGCAGCAATTGCACGCAAAGTTGCAGATCGTCATCCCGGTTGTTTTGTTATGGGAGATATTGGTCCATCAGGTGAATTAATGGATCCAATGGGCACACTCACCCCAGAGAGTGCAAAAGAGTTATTTGCAGAACAAATTAAAGGTTTAGTTGCAGGCGGCGTTGATGCAATTCTTATTGAAACCATGAGTGATCTTGCGGAAGTTGAAGCAGCCGTAGAAGCAGCAAAAGAAGTTGCTCCCGGTATGCCAATTATTGCAACCATGTCATTTGATACTAATTTGCGAACAATGATGGGTGTAAAACCAGCAATGGCCGTGACTCATCTATCTTCAATCGGCGTGCGAATCATCGGTGCAAATTGCGGTCGTGGAACAGATGAGATGCGTCAAATTGCCCAAGAGATGGTCAACGCCCGTCCAGAAGGCGTCTTCATCATTACTCAATCCAACTCTGGTTTACCAAAGCTAATTGGTGACACGTTC
>Ga0222712_10002482_pt1 | contig 21078 bp, 38 predicted proteins | sample C33_657DmetaG_FD_165043 | JGI IMG/M metagenome (GOLD analysis project Ga0222712, IMG submission 165043) | Estuarine water microbial communities from San Francisco Bay, California, United States - C33_657D | ecosystem: Environmental > Aquatic > Marine > Unclassified | place: USA: California... | reverse complement strand
ATTGTATCGAGAAATTGAAACTGCAATTATCAATTGGAATAATGATGGTACTAAAACTGCCGGTACATTAACAAGAGAGATAATGTCTATGTTGGAAACCGAATCGTGGGAAGAAATTGAAGAGGAGTATCAGAAAGATGAATATCCTGTTTTTGGAGGTCCGTTCACAGATGCGTCAACACCATTTGAATGGTTAAAGAGATGGTATCATTCACCTAAAAGAAAATAATATGGAAACAAGAGTAGTCCAACAAGTAAAGGTTTATTATTTGATAATGAATCCGGTAACAGATAGAGCTGAGTCAGGTAGAATTACCATGATGTCAACTATTAGACAAAATTTGATAACCTCGTATGAGAATGAACTTGTTGCTGTTTATGATGATGGTAATTTTAGAAAGGTTTTTAAACAAGGTGGACCATTAGAATGGTATAATCCGGTGTGGACATTTGAAGGTGTTGATCCTTTTGGTCATGGTCTTTCTGAAGATTGGGTAGACATGGATAATTTAGAACAATTAAAAAATAGATATTATTTTGTATGAAGTATGTAAGTATTGATATCGAAACATCTGGTCTCGATCATGAAAAGAATTGTGTATTGTCTGTTGGTGCAATCATAGAAGATACTGAAACTAAATTGCCGTTTGAAGAATGTCCAAAATTTAATGTGATTGTTCTTCAAAGAGAAATCGTTGGTTCACCGAGAGCAATTACAATGAATAAAGAACTCATTGCAATGATTGGTGAATATCTTGAGGGGGATGATGAACTCAAACAAAATTATCAAACCCATCTCGAATATCAATTTTTAGAGAAAGAAGATGTAATAAAAGAATTCTACTGGTGGTTAGAAAGGAATGGATACTTCCAATCAAACAATAGTAACGGTTATGTTCAGGTTGATGATGGTTATTTAAAACCAATGATTAATAGTAACACCAAACCAATTACACTAAATGTTGCAGGTAAAAACTTTGGGACGTTTGATAAATTATTTCTACAACAACTTCCTTGGTGGCAGAAATTAATTAAAACCAGACAAAGGGTTTTAGATCCGGCAATTCTTTGTGTTGATTGGAAGAATGATGAATCACTTCCATCTCTTACCACATGTAAGGAACGAACTAATATTGAAGGGATTGTTACCCACAACGCATTAGAAGATGCATGGGATGTTATTCAAGTATTGAGGAAGTTCTATTAATCAACTTCCTCTTTACTGATGAAACGATAAACCTTCATCGGCATATCTAAGTTTTTGATTACCATACAGTAGAAGTATAGAGACTCTCTGTTAAGTACGTCAGCTCTACCCATAGCCTCCATTAAGTTGTTGGCAACAACCGCCTGAACAAAAGAACCACCAGGGTAACCAACTTTCCATTTGGTTCTCATTATACTACAGGCAATCTCTTTTACGTGATCAAGATTTTTGTTATCCATTTGGATATGTGATGGAAGTGAACTCTTGTTTTTTTCTACATACTCGTTCACATGTTTTTGGACTAAGTCCATTGCTTCATTTACATTCATGATATTATATCGTTTTTAATTAGAAATTTAATACAGGGTTTTAATTTTTGTTCAGCAATAGTTTCGGCTTCAATTTCCATCGGATGATTTTTATATCCAACAGTATTCAATAGTTTATTATATTTTTTAAGATGTCCTCTTGGATTCTGTTGATATTGTTTGAAGTGAACGGTTTCATGTATAATACTTGAAATCAATTCTTCCACACTCTCATGTCTTTTAACATATATTGTTATATGTTTCTTAAAGGTATCATAAGTACCATAAGATTTTTTGTGGTATCTGTCCAGCATTTTCAGTGATGGAATCCTTTTCGAATGAAAAGGTGGTATGGTTTCCATTGCAAACTGAAGTACGTATTGTCCAAATGTTTCGTAAGAACAATTCAACTTATAAACTTTATCCTCTGATAACCAAAGAACTATGCCGTAAGTTATTAGTCCCAAGGATATGGACATCAATATGTATACTATTATTATCACAGAACAAAGTTATATTATAATTTGGAATATTCCAAAATATTTCTTATTTTTGTTTAAGATTTATTTAAAAAAGTATTATGTCAGGAGAAATGGAATGGGGTACATGTCCCCAATGTCAAAAAGAAGGTCCAATTAATAGGACTTACTATCATTATGTGATTAAGTGTGAATGCCATTCACCCAGTCACTTTGAAATTGTTTATCATTGTAATGATTGTAAACCTATTGAACCTAAAACGACTAAGATCACAATGAAAACCGATAGTTTGGTTAAGTATAATTTGGATGAATTGTCCAAATAAAAGTCCAAACTCGGAAGTAAAAACGTGACAAACTCGGAAGTTATAAAATAAATTATGTGAGAGACTTTAAATTATTGAGGGGGATTGATGAAGAAAGTTTGGAACCGCTTCACGAAAATAGTCCATCATGGATGTGGGTGGAGGAGTATGTTTTAACACCAGTACCTCATCATCGGTGGATATTGATGACAGATAATTGTTTTGGTATCAGAAGTTTTTTAAACCAATTTCCAGATAATTTTATTATTCCTGTGGAATCTATTACGGGAAACGGTATTCGTCATTCATTCGGTAATAGAAATAACGGAAACGGATGGGGATTTGACATCACATCCGAATTGATAACTGTTGAGTATTATGTACTGGTACCCGATATCGGACAATAAGATTATCCTTTCTTTCTGGCTACGTTTCTCTTATGTGTCTTAACAGTAGACATCTTTCCTTTCTTAGAAACTCTGGTGTGTTTGTAGATTGTTTTGATTTTAACTTTTGCCATAATCTTTTATTTTAAATACAAAGTTAAGATATATTTTTTATTTTCACTAAAAAATTTGGTATTTTCATAAATTATGTGTATATTTGTATTGATGGTATATTTCCATCGATAACATTTTAAACAAAAATTACATGAAAGAAAAAGCAAATGATGTCACAAGTACATCAACAAAGCAAACAGCTTATGAAATGGTCATTCATAAGAGATTTTTTACTGAGACCTTAAGAAGTGTAGGATACACACCTGACACTGCAAAGTTTGAGTTGATTGCCAATTCATTAGATGCAGGTGCAACACGAATCGATTTATACTACGACGAAGACAAATCGACGTTTAGTATTGTTGACAACGGAAAAGGAATGTCGTTTGAGACATTATTATCATCCATGGGTTTTGCTGTAAACAGAGAGTACGGTACAAATGATACTGGTTACTTTGGTATGGGTATGAAATCCAGTGTGATTAATTTATTGGATCTTCACAAGAACATGAATGATGAGGATTACTATGTGGAGATTGAAAGTTTTGATGGTTATGAAGCCACAAAAATAAAATACATCCCAATCGTTGACCCAAATCACTTTTACAAAGATGAGTTCTGTAATAGAACAGAGATTGGGACAAAGATTACAGTTAAAAATACACAACATTTTTTGGTTGGTTCGTTAAAGAATAACATCGCAACCTATTTTTATAAACCACTTGCTGATGGTAAATCAAAAATCTTTGTTCATAAGATAAAGAATGGAGATATTATCAGTGATGAGGTCACACCCAATGACCCATTATATAGGGACAACAAGGAATTATCCAGAAATTTCACATATGCTTCTGTAACCGGTTCAAACGAACAGGAGTATGAGATTAAGATTGATGCTGTTGTTCTTGAAGAGGGAAAGATTGAGAGACATTCGTGGGATAAGAACAACAAGGATAAATCTGGTTTTGCCATGAAGAAGTCGGGTGTATACATTCGTTATGGTGATCAGTATGTTGAGACCGGTGGAACATTTGGAATCTTGGCTCACCACCCATCACAGAATGCAATTAGAATTGAGTTTTCGGTTCCAAAGGAATTAACGGATGTTTTCCCCATCAAATTTAATAAGACCAATGGTATTGATACTTTGGATAGAACCATCTATCCACAATTATCTGACTTGATTATTAAGATTAAGGAGATGTATAGTTGGGGATTAAGGGTAAGGTCTGAGAAGGGATTGGTAAGTGCTGACCAAGATGTAATTGATGAGACACAAAAGATTGTGAATCAGATTAACAGGTCTGCGGAGAATGCTGGGTTTAAAAGACCCAAAGAGGACAGAGGTCCAAGAGGTCCATATGATAAGACACCAACACCACCAGTGGAGGACAATGAACCAAAGAAAGCCACGGTTAAGACAAAGAAGACATATGATGTGGAGTTTAAGGACTTCAGTGATAGTGGAAAGTTTTGGTTCTTAACAACTGACAAGGGTAGATTTGTTATTACATTTAATATCAGTCATCCTTTCTATACGAATATCTATACTGAGATGGATACTAAGGGTAAGAAATATATTCTTGAGGTATTGGCATCAATTGCTCAGGCACAATATTCAACACAGATTGATGAGATTGATAGAACATCGGACATTGAATACTTCTGGGATGATTTCTGGGGTGATATGTCAAGAAAGTTAAATCATCTTATCTCTAAGAGATAAACAACTAAAGGGGAATCAGAAATGGTTCCCTTTTTTATTCCGGTGGAGAATCCGGAGATTTTTTTATATCATAATTTTTTGGTATATTTTAACTACAATGAAAAAACTAATTTTAGTTCTAATGTTATTGGGAGTGATGACACTAGAGGCCAAACCAAAATACCGTATTGAATCGTGGGAATATAACGGAACCACATATTATTTACCACAGAGAAAGGTGTGGTATAGAACCAATTACTTCCCATTACCATTTAAGGTATGGGTTTGTGGGGATTATCCTTTTTTATATAAGTCACAAGCGGAGGATATTATTCAGAATTGGAAGGAATCATATAACGAGAAGAATAACCATAGGAAATCAAGATATTATATGGTGGATTGATATGAGAGATAGACAGGAGGAATTGATATTGAGGGTGGAGAAACTTGAAAGAAGACTCAGGGAGTTGGAGGATAAGATGAGAACTGATACACTAAAGACCAGGGTAACAGATCTCGAAAAACTGGTGAATATTTTAAATAAGAATCATTCTAAATAAAAATACGTATATTTGTAAAAACATTTCAATATGAAGAAGATTACATTTTTCTCAGTTATTCTCATTGGACTCATAGGTTGTACTGTAAGTAACGCAATTACAAAAAACAAACAGGAAAGGTTAAAAGAACATTTCAGTGTAAAGGATTTGGTTGTCTACTATGACAATAAACCTATTGCAAAGTACCAAGCAAAGACCTTCTCACTTGACGGTGGTGAACTGGTTGAAGAATATAATCTTCTAATGTCAGGAGACTTCGGTATGAATAAACAAATCATTGGGGATCTTATTGACTTTGTATCAGATAGACATCAGGGTGCGGAGGTAGAAGTTGAAGTAGAGAGTCTACACAGTCCATTTGTACTATAAGGGAATAGTAAACACCCATTTGCGGGGGGAAGTATTTATAGGTATGAAAATTCAAATTACCGAAGAACAATACAATAGACTCATAGAAGGTTTTGTTACATTCCCCATAGATGATGAAATAACATTGGAAGTATGGGAAGATAAGAATAAACTTGAACTAAGTAGTATTGTTATCCCAAAAGAACTTAGAGGAGAAGGAAAGGGTACAGAGATAATGAATATGGTCATCAACTACGCAGATGAGGTAAACAAACCATTATACCTAACACCAGACACATCCTTTGGTGGAACATCCATAGGAAGACTTAAAAGATTCTACAGTAGGTTCGGATTCGAAAAGAATAGGAACTTCGAAGTTAAACATAGTATGGTAAAATATCCTAACCCCTTAATCTAAGGGGTTTTTTATTTCCGGTGGGGAATTTGACTTTTATATTCATAAAGGTTATATTTTTCCAATGGATAAACCACTAATCATCAAAGGAACAGAACTACCCTATACCATCAATGAGCAGGGAAAGATATTCAACCTAAGAATGAATAAGGAAACAAAAACCTATTTCAATAAAGGAAAGAAAGGAGTATATGAAAGGGTAAAGGTAGAATATCAAGGAAAACAATATAAGGACTATGTTCATAGATTGGTGGGAGAACATTTCAAACCACATCCCGATTCTAATAACCTTGAGATAAATCATAAGGATGGGAATACTTTAAATAATCAAGCATATAATCTATTTTGGTGTACACACTCTGAAAACCTAAAACATTGGAGTGATAATCTAAAAGGTAAAAGACCCAAACCCAAAGAGATAAATCATAGGAAGATATATGAAAGGGAAATGGGGAGAAAGATAAAGAAAGGTAATAAGATACACCACATAGATTGGAATAATCTAAATGACCATATAGATAATCTCATTGAAGTAACTCATGACGAACATGTATGGTTACACAGAAAAGAAAACGAATACCTAAAGACTTATAGTAAAAAAGAGATTAGAAAAATATTGAATGGGTATAATAAGAGTGATGATGTCTAAACCCTAAGTGATTGAGATGGTTTACAAACTTCACTCTCTCCTTCTTACCCATAGGAAAATTAAAGGAGTCACCGACCTCGTAGTAGTGTAATCCTAATAGGTTGAACTTATAGGTAAAGAGACCTAAGTCCATATACTTCTTCATTAATTCAGTAGGTTTCATACAGTATATTTTGATAGGACAAAGGTAATAATAGTTCCAGAATATTCCAAATACTATAGGTATATTTTTCCCTGAAGGCCGACCGTAGGGAGGCCGATATACTCTATTGGGTACCGGAAATCACTCCCTTTGGTCGGTCTTCGACACCCCTAATTTATTCCCGTTTTTAACCCTGAAAACCCCATAAAAATAGGGTGTCATTCTGTCCCATTTTATCGTGATCAAAATATATATAGACTTTTTGTCAGATCGATTCTAAATTACCGATACAATATACACCAGCCACAATTTGGGGATAAAGTGTTAAAAAGTGGTAATTAGTGGGGGACTGTCCCTTGTCTGAAACGAGACCCATTTTATTTTTTTATCCAGTTTATACCATTATATTGTCATACAATATACACGTAATACATTTATATTATATACATATATAAGGATTATATCGGGCCTCGTTTCACTCGGCCCTTCAGGGGGTCATACATATGTCCCCTTATTATATGTCATACATACGGGATGAAGGGGATCCGAAGGATCCCCGTAATAGTGGTCCCCAGTAATACACCATACTAGTTCGGGATGAAGGGGGACCGAAGGTCCCCCGTAATAATAGTTGTTTAAACAACCATATGTCATACAAATAAGACTGGCCCGAGCCAGTCAAAATTCCCATGTTATAACATTAATCGTATTACAAATAATGAATGGCCCGAGGCCGGTCTTTATCGACTGTTTAATTTGTTTAACCATTATGGTCATATACTTAAACAAAAAAAGGACCCCCTTTCGGAAGTCCTTAAATCTCGTGGTGTAAGTTATATTGATTACTTACCGCCAAGGAGTTCTTTACGGTACGCGTAAGCCTTCTTTTTAGAAGAGAAGTTCTTACTGTACTTTGTACCGTTCACACTTGCACGAACGCGGTATGAGAACCCGTCGAAATAAATGTTACTTGAAACCGGTACATAAGTGGTTACCGTGGTTTTACGAGTTGTACCCTTGGTACGAGTCGCAGTGGTTTTTTTAGTTGCCATATATTATTAAGTTTATATAAAAAATATAACCCTAATAATTCATAAAAAAAAATCCACAGTAAAATTTTTTTCAGGGTAATACACATGGAGTGTAATACACAAGCCGGTCATAATTTACCATCACAGATCGTAGAGGTCGAATTCCTTGACTCCCTTCACATGTCTGTTCTCTTCGACAATCTCTCTGAGGGTGTCTCTGAAACCTGTACCCACAGGAATGGCTTGTAGGGTTATTTCACCTACGTACCTATCTGAGGTAATCAGACTTAGATTGGATATATCCACCAGTCTGTACAGAAAGGGTTCATGAAGGTTTATGGCCTTTACTCTGTAGAAAAGTATTTCGTCCGTGGTTACTGTGAAGACTCCTCTTCGGTATATAATCCTATCTTCATAGAACTCATATTTGATATAGTAAGTCTCGATGATCTTCCATATTGGGATTATTAGAGATAGTCCCACGGTGAGAGGTGCAATCAATATACCAAATATAATGTATCCCAAATTAATCCATTGGGAAGGTTTTAATGTCGTTACATACATGTATTATAGTTTTTGGGGGCCGGTCATAATCCACTTGCGCTGATCAGATCAGATCGGTGAATGAGCCGGTCATTATTCGGACAGTGTCTTCAGGTAATCGTCGTACTCCTCTTTGGTGCAGTACTTATCTCCCCATTTCTTCCTCATGTAGAAATGGTACCTCTGAAGTTTATCAGGTTTAAATAAGAAGTATACGAAGTAGTATTCGAATACCCAATCAAGTTTCTTTAATATTGTTTTCATGGCCGGTCAAAATTGGGGACCCTGATCTGCAGGATCCCCGTTTTATTATACAGTTATTTCTTTATACCATTTGAAGTCGATGTATGGTCCGTCTTCAACAGCGAAGTCGATTGCCATCCCTATGACTTTACCATATCTAGTTACAGTAAAGAGTTGATATCCTCCATCTCCAAAACCACTACGGGACACGATACCGTTCGAGTAAGTTCCCCATCCTATTTCCGATAAGGTGATCTTACACATCTTATTGTACCAGTCATCTCCCTCATTCTCGGGTTTAAGAGCTGTGTCGAGCCAGTCAAAGTTCCTCCCGTCGTATCCCGTCGATGGAACCTCTATTTCCATACCATCTTTCCTGTAGGTGTCATATGAAAAGATTCCTGCTTGACCCGAGTCAACACCTACTTCACCATCAGCTTCTTTCCACTTCAGGTTGTCATCGATATGGTCCTCGTGGATTACCATGATCATTGATGATCTAACACCCCAGTCACCAGCATCGTGTTCCTTATGAAACGCATAGTAGTTTCCTGGTTTAACATTCTTGAGCTTAACTTGACACCAAGTGGGCTCCGTGTAGCAAGGGTCACTGACCATCACTTCACTTCCTAGTACGATTTGTTTTGTTTCCATTATTAAAACTTATTATGAATTACTATTTCTTTTTCATCAATTGATTCAAGATTGAAGTCGTCATAGAACTCCATCAGGATATCTAACTTCCCCTGAATTTTGTATGCATCAGCTTCTGTAATACATACCTGTGAATCTTTCTCAAGCTCCTTGATTTTGGATTTAACCCACATCTTCAGGATAAATGGATTTGTCATACAAGTTCCTTATTTAAAGTGAATGTATATTGTTTCGATTGGACCAAATAATTGTGTATTACAGATAACTCCTCGACCGTTAACTTTTGGTACGGGATTATCTTGTCATTATCTGTAGATATCAAAAATCCTGTTTCACAACAAATACTACCCACGATAAACTCACGAAACTTAATCGGGTCCTTCAATAGTAATACACCATCACTGTCGTTACCCATTACAGAGTTCCTAACCGTAGCTTCCTGAACAATCCCACAATGAAGATCATTCCTGATATCCGAAAGATGTTGAATATAATTCATAGTTGTAAAGTTAATAAGTTTTTTGAATATTCCAAATTTTTCTAGAATATTTTTTTAATTAAGATTTTTATACTCGTGAAGATTGGAATCGATTTCCACATCCATAGCCCTGGTTAACTTCTCCACAGCCTTAGACATAAATTCTTTATTCTTCACAAGGATGTTTAGGTCCTCACCCCAAAATTCGGATTTGTCTACGATGACTCTAATGTCTTTTGTTGTCATCCCCTTTCTGTAGAATGGAAAACGAGCGTATAGATATTCACGAACCAATGACAATTTAATCTCGTCAACTTGGCCAGTCATCATTGTCTCCTTCGATCTGATCTGCAAAATCACCTCCTCAAGTTTTGCCAATTTATTGAACAGGTTCTTGTTTGAGCCAGTCATAATTTCATAATCCTTCCTGAGATTTTTCAGGTTCTTGGATTTGGAATCAATGTTGTTCAAGAATTCCGTGTACTTGTTAATCTCTTTCGAGGTACCCACCATCTCAGCAAATACACCCTCTGTCAATTTGTTTACTCTACCCATAGTTGTTTTTTGTTTTAAAATTGTGTTACAAAAAGTTTATAGTCCACTGAACCGATTCGGCTAAACTTATAACCATCAGCCGGTGTCGACTTATTTAGAACCCAGTAAGGATTAACCCTCGGGTTATATGATATCCTGATATTCATCGGGTCATTGTCATACGCATCGAACGAGTCCTTCTTGATATCGATGGAGTCACAGAGGATCCATGCACACACTGTCTTGTGTTGGCCATTCATTATCTTGTCGGCCGTCTTCCTGTTGTTTTTCAGGATACAGTTATGCATTACCAATTGTGTATCTGTAGGACTGTAATACACAGATGTCCCATCAGGATACTGTACCTTCCACTTCATATAGTTAGGACCCTTCCCTAAGTTGAACCGTACTTTTATGCTTTTCATTTTGCAAAGATAAAATAAGGATACCGTTTTACCAAACGATATCCCTGTTATTTTTTTATATTAAAGTGATTTGATTAGTTCCTTTCTTTTCTCCACATACTTGGCCAGTCTTTTTGTGAACGACTGTGCAGCTGTTTCACTTTTGAAGTACAACCAAGCTTGACAGTATTCACTGTCGTCTTCGCAACTATCTGTTAGGACCTTATTCTCTTTGAGCCGGTCTATAACATCATAGTTGGAGGAACAGTTGTCAAAAGTTTCAAGACGGGTCAGATCAGAAGACACTGTCCACTTTTTAACGATGTCGCATTTGTAGGGCTTAAGTTTGTCTACAGTATACATGGTATTTTATTTAAGCGTTTTGAGTTTGTTTACCAAAGATTTTTTCTTTAAACTCTTGTCGTTCTTCCATCCAGTCTCGGAAGTTTCGCTCTTTCCATTCTTCATAAAAAAGTTGTCTCCACCATCTGTCTTCACATAAAGCTTCTATTACATCGAACGATACATCCTTGTAACTTTCGGATTCGGTATACAGGTTAACAGTTCCATCCTTAACAAACTTACCTTTGTCGGCATAGTCACCTGCGATTACTATCTGGTCACCAGCCCATGAACCAACGATTGGGTTCTCACTGTCAAGGTCACCACCACCTCTACCGTTTCCATCGGATAAAAGGATACCTAAACCTTGCATCGTTGAGAGTCCAGCAGATGTAAACTCTGTAAGCTTCGCACCGTTTCCAAACATGTGCGGATTTAAAACTTCTTTTTTGGTGATGTTCACCACTTTGTAGTACTGTCCCATATTATTATTTGTTTTGTCATACAAAGATATAACATTTATATTCTTTCACCAAATATTTTTGAATCTTTTTTTAAAATATTTTTTCAGGTGATCCCTGTGCCGGCGATGGTCGATTTTGAATGGCCCGAGCCAGTCATAATCACGGCCCTGATCAGCGCATGATCTGCTACAGATTTGCGCTGGTTTGCGCGCTGATTACTGGTGAGAATATGAATGGCTTGTAATACAAGGCCGGTCATAATTCGGATTCATGCTGTAAGGTTACATCTGTGGGCATAATAAAACCCCTTTCGGGGTTTTATTGGATTACGAACCTACTTGTATCCACTAACTTATTTCTGACTCTCTTAAACTTGAGACCTACAACCACATCTTTATTATCTCGATATCTCATATCATAAAGATCTCCGTTGATTACTTTTCTTCCCCAAAACTTGTCGGGTACTTCTTTAAAGACAACAGCAACTCTCACATTATTATTCAACATCGATATGCATTCCTGTAGATTGGAACCACTATATGAAAAAGTCACATCGTAGTTTTTATACTTCTTCAGTAGTTCAACTCTTTTAGGAACTTTGGTGTAGTCGTAGAACTGAACATCTGGAAAAAGTTGTAAGATATTTTTCTTTTCTCCGTCAACATCTATATAAAAAGATTCAGGCGATATGTCAGAGGTATTATTCAGACGAACACTAAAGTGAAGCCGTTCATTTTCTGCCCTGGTTTTTGCCGACCTGATTTCGTCGATTAGCCATTGCATGAAGAACTCACGGTGTTCAAAGAACAGTTTCGTCTTTTTGATTCGTGACTTATTTATTGTGTTTTCTCTGATATCCATCTTATTGCGACCTGATTCATTTAAACACAACCGTGTACATTCTTTGGTCCTCATCGGGCAAACTTCGTAACCGCTCATTCTTGCTGGTGCTAAGTAGAGTGTATACACAAGTTCGTCGTACTTGTATGCCTTCTCATGTTTTGTTGAGTTGTTAACCATCCCGAGGTAAGATAACCCCGTTAACCTTTTTGCTTGTGCGATAGATTTGTATTCCATATGTCTATAGTTTTGTGGATACAAAGATATAACAGTTATAACATTTTACCAAATATTTTTAATTTTTTTTCACCTGTGATCATAATCCATGATAATGAACGGCTCGGGCCGGTCATAATGGTTAGCTCAGATCTGCACCTGAATTCCAGGATTTGCGCTGGTTTGCGCTGCAGATCACTGGTGGGAATATGAATGGCCTGTAATACGTATATGGGCCGGTCATAATCACGGCCCTGATCTGTGCAGATACAGTGCACACTTCGGGAAATAAAAAACCCCACGATTTCTCGTGGGGTGGGGGAACAAAACTTACTAACCCTTAACAAAACTTACTATAATAACAATGGAACTACTTTTTTGTTATGACATCGAACAAGTTTTTATAGTTATTATCTATTAACTCTTGTTGCGATTTAAGAACATCCTCTAAAGATTTTAACTTATCGGATAATTCCCAACTCCTTTTATTGGTCGATGTCCATCTCTCCCAATGTTTTCTGTCATCACTTAACTTGATTTTGACAAACATCTTTTTTGACTTGTCTACCAGGTTGATACTATCTGCTTCCATAAAACTTATGTTTTGTTTACGAGTGCAAAGGTAATAAGAAATATTTCAATTACAAACAAAAATATTTTTTTTGTGTATTTTTTTTAATAAAAGATTAAACAAAATGGCCGGTCATTATTCACCCTGATGAAGTTTCAATTCGTAACTTGTTGTATTACAATAAAAAAGGGATGTCCAACGGACACCCCCTTTTTCCTCACCTCATCAACTATTACTAACCAAAACTTAGAACCTAAGATTTATTTTATCACTTCTACGATAGTTGTAGATGTCCTCTATCATTTCTACATATTGGTCTACTGTCCCACATTGTTTGAAGTTCATCGGTCTTAACTTAACCTTATGTAAGAACTCATCAAACACGAACTCTGGTTTGTTAGACATTACCTTTATCATCGCTCTTACAAAGATGGCTCTGTTAAAGAACTTCTCACCATACTCTTTAAGTTGTAAGATGTTGTTCGCCCATTCACGAGCCTTACTAACACTTCTAACTTCCCATTGTCCATTTTCAAAGGTATCTCTTTGGATACTACTTTGATTGTTATTTAAGAACATCGCGATTTCCGTGTACTTAAACATTGGGAACTCTTTAACAAACTTGTCAAAGGTGATGTAACTTGGTACTCCACGAACAACGAACTTGTGTAAGTGGTCAAAAGGTGACCAGTTTACTTGGAGTGTGTTCATTTCGGTCATCTCGTCGATGCCCGCACCCCTTACAACTTTGTAACGAACTGGTGTAGTAGTTTCGATAGCGGCTTTAACTCTGTGTTGTCCGTCGATAACATCACCACTTCCGTTGATAGTAACAACTGATGCTGGTAACCACCCACGATTTTTCATTTTATTCGCGAGTTTCTTCACATGGTTTGGTCGGATAACTCTATTGTCATCACGAAACTTGAAGATTGAGTAGTCCTTTGTTTCAAAGATTTCTCCTACTTTCTTACCTGATTGTATCTTATTCATAAGATTTTGTTGTTCAGTAAACCTGTCCCCGTTTTGGTTAATAATATTTCTTTTTGTTTCCGGTACAAAGATATAACAAGTTTATCTTTCCACCAAATTTTTTTTATATTTTTTTATTTTTTTTTGAAACTCTTTGTTTTGGTCTATTTGATAGGTTTTACCCCACAAACAACTTCAAAGTTGTTTCGAGTACAAATATATAAAACTATTTTGATTCCAAACAAATTTAATTAAATTTTTTTTTATTTTTTTGTGACAATTTTTTTCACCCTGATCGTCCCCGACGGTATGAATTTTGAATGGCCTGAGCCAGTCATAATCACATTCCTGATCGGGCTGTAAAATCTGTGGACATAAAAAAACCCCACAATTTCTTGTGGGGTTATGGAACACAAAACACATATTAACTCTCTAACACTAACAACTCTTTATATTCCTTTTCAGTAAGATGTCTTGTTAAACCAAGTTCGGCACCTTTATTCTTTTTGATTAAGATGCAGTCGCCTTGCCTTATCATCTTTTCTATTCCACCTTCATTGATGTTTGTTTGGATTGTCCAAGCGATTGCCTGTATTGGTGTTATCTTCTTACCATAGTCTTCACTACTACTATACCACCTTTCCTTTCTTTCATCATTTGTCTTGAACACTTCTTGAGCGTCTATCCATATTAGATATTCTCTATCAGTTGAAGTGTCCTTACATTGAACATAGTGAAACTTTCTACTCATTCCATTTTCCATACCAAGTGATTGACTTGTTACTTCAAACAAGTTGTAAGTGTCCTCAAAGTTGATACTTTCCAAACTACCATCTGGTTTTACAAAAGTAGTTCTCTTTTTAAGTGTCTCTGAGCCTATCATTATTGGGTTCACTTCCTTCACCAACTTTTCTATTCCTAAACAACCGATAGCTATTCTTCGGTGTTCTATGTTTTGGAACTCCAAAGCGATTTCTTTGAAAGTGATTGGTTCTATGTCATTCCATAGTTCTGGTTGATTAAACCAAGTTGGACAACTATCACCATATTTTGCTTTTAACAACTTACAACCTATGTTGTATTGAAACTCTGTGTTATTGATTATGATTTTCATTTCTTTTAGATTTTTTTAGATTAGTCAAAACTTTCTCTTGTGTAGTAAAACCTCGCACTTACTTGAACAACTAGTGAGCCATTCTCTATTTCGATTTCACTTTCGTAACTTCTTTCATCATCACTTTCTTCACCTTCACCTTCTATCTCAGCGGTTTCTGCAACCTCTTTGATTTTACTCAACAAGTTTTCAAGTATTTCTTCTTCTTCATCAGTAAGAACGCAGTCATCTTTATAGTTCACATTCGGAGTATCTTCCCAGGGACTACCATTGATGTTTTCTATTTTAGTAAGTAGAAGTTCTCTTTCTTTTTCGTTCAACTCTACATTAACATCATTTGAAAAGGTATCTTCCCATTCTGCCGTAGCCTGTTTGTCATAAACAAAGTAACCACCATTCTCATCTTCTTCATCTTCTTCAAGTGTGATTACAACTTGTCCAAACTCGCCCATATATTGTCCGTCGGATACTTCGTAGAACTCTACTTCTTTATAGACTTCATTCTCAAAGTAGTCAGTAAGTTCTGAACTCTCAACTTCTTCTTCGTTCTTATCAAACAGAACAAAGTTAGTATCATTCATACTATCACCACCACAACTGAACTCCATTTCACATCTGTCGATATTCAGTTCTTTCCAAAGTTTTATTGTTTCGTTAGTTTGCATGGATTTTTTCATTTAAGGATTTAACGATTTGTTTTGCTTCTTCACTTTCAAGTTCTTTTATTCCGTTACACATCCAGGGTTGAACTTGTAAGTGTTGTAAGTAGTCTTGTGGTGTTGGTACGAACTTCATACGAAAGTCCTCAGCGATATGTAACATCGCCACATCTACTACATCTACACTTTTGCCATCACTATTAGTGATATTGTACCCAAAGATTTTTGGAACGATTGTATAAGCGAACCAAGTGTTGTGTGTAAGAAGTCTTGAACTATTATTATTCATAGTAGCCTTCGGACTATCTATAAGTTCGTGGATTGCCAAGTAGTCTTCTACTTTTCCACCCCAACGCTTAACGCTGGATTTTGAGTGTATTAACGGATTTGCCATATTAGTCCCAGACTCTGGTGATTTTTTGGTTAAAAGGATTGTATTCAACTTGTTTTCCCATTACCCATTCGCCTGTCTCAACTTTAAGTGTTTCGTGTTCACCAAAGTTTCCGTTTGGGTGTTCGTGTTTCAAAAGACTTTCTTCATTCACTTGAACTTCCATAAAGTCTGTTTCTTCACCGATAGCGAAGTTTCCGTAGAGTGTGTGTTGATGAACTCCCTCACCAACCAACAAAGTGTGTTTCTTTTTCTTTTCCATATATTATTTTGTTTTGTGAGTACAAAAGTATAATTAAAATTTCATTCCACCAAATTTTATTTAATTTTTTTTATTTTTTTTTCAGGGATCAGCCTGAATCCGAGCTCTTGAATTTGACTGGCTCGGGCCATTCATAATTGTCCGGTGATCGAGCTGAAACCACATCTTCAGGTAAAAAGAAAGGGGATGAAAAATCATCCCCCAACTAAACAAACACTAAACACTTATGAACACTACTAAAAGATAACAAACTTATTTCAGTTTGTCAAGTATTTTAAAACTTTTTAAAAGTGCAGTTATCCTCTAACTCATTTAAAGGTATCCTTATTCCATTCGTGGAGTAGTAACCTTGTATGACATATCTCTCTTTCCACTTATTAAAAGCTTCTTTTGCTTTCTTCATACTCGTGTAATACGAGCGGTCAAACTCGATGGTAAACCCATCTGGCGATAGTACGATGTACTTGTAGTTTTTACTCATTGTCTTCGTTTTTTAGTTTTTCGTCCCACATTTCTTTATATTCCATAGTAACATAAAGCACATCAAGTAAGGTGTCCTCATTAAGGTTTCGATAAAAAACATATTCAGGCTTCTCATCGCGTTCAACTTTAACAACATCCAAGTCAAAGTAAGTTACTTTGCAACCTTCGTGTACAACTTCTCTTTTTGTATTTATTTCCTCTATGTTAAAAGTACCATATTCTCGTATGTACTCTTGTATCTTCTCTACCAACTTCTCCATTCTGCAAGTATACAACTATTTTATTTATACAAGATGACATAGTCACCAAAGTATTTTTCAAAAGTGTTTACGGCATTCTCGTAGTCACCACTGGTCATTTCTTTTGTGAACTGGTCTTTGTCTATTAAAAGTGAGCCGCACATTTTTCGCCCGATTGCTATCAGGTTAAAAACATTTCCATCTGGGCCTGTTAAGTCGATTTCTAAAAACGACTTGCTTGTTTTTTCTACTATCATCTTAAGTATTTTTTTACGTCTAACAAATGTTCGACCATTTCTTGGTCATCTTTTTTAAGGCTTCTTTTCCACTCTACACTACATTTATTTAAGTGTAGTCCACTACTCATATCTACATTTCCGTTCTCATACATTGCGTATGTGATTAGGGTTTGGTCATCTATTGCCGTGGCAACTGATTCTAGAACTATTAACATCAGCTTTCTTTTATTAGTGATAGTTTATATTCAAACTCCTCTCTCATTCCTTCTTCATCATAAACCTTAACATTCTCATCATCGTCGGGGTGATAAAACGCAACATCAACTTCGATAGTTTTTGTTTTCACCTCTCTTATAAGAGATTGTGTGTATTCAGTTTTGATGATTGTGTCCATATGTTGTGAACCACTATAACGATTTTGTCTATGTGTTTCAACAACGGAGTGTCCACCGATTGGTTTCCAACCTTCTCCCATTAGTTCTTTTACTTTTGAAGTGAGTCCTTCGGGATGAGTAGATGATACGATTTTGTAGTCCATGTGTTTGTTATTTTGTGAGTACAAATATATAACGATTATTTTGTTTTACCAAATATTTTGTGACAATTTTTTTATTTTTTTTTCTTGAGGATCTGTGCACAGGCCTGAGGCGAAATTTGAGTGGCCCGTATTACGCATTGGGCCGTTCATAATCACGCGATTTGCGCATGCGCTGTGGCAAAATTCGAGCATAAAAAAACCCCACTCTTTCGAGCAGGGTTTCGGATTGGGGGATATCCGTATTACACGAGTTCAACCATCTCATTAAAGATTCCTTGTTCTCTTTTACCATACACACCAAACATTTTCGCTTCGGTATTATCATCTTTAGATAGTGAGTGAGTTGTATATTTTGTTACACCACTAAACAAACCCCAAAGATTATCTCCCTTTTGTTGGAGTTCACCATTCAAGTCGATATAGAAACGAGAAAGTTTATTACGTGTTACACTTGGTAAAGCTTCTTCATCTTTCAAGTCCACATCTTTTGCGATGTTAAAGAGTTTCTTAACAACATTGTCTTTAAACAAGTCGTCATATCTTGTCTCACTAAGTTGAACGATACTATCGAACACTTTCTTTTCCTCTTGTAAGACATTCTCCAAACTTCTACACACTTCATCCACTTTGATTACCATATTTTTGGTATGTCTGATTTTAGTATTCATTTCACGAAACGCTGCGAAGAAACTATTTTGGCAACTGATTGTGATGTTACTTGGCCCGAACGCCAAACTTGTCGAACCATCAAAAGAGTTGATGCCAGTCATATATCCCTCGATTCTGTCGTTACCTAACTTCAAGTCGTTTGATTTAAGTTGGATGTACACACGTGCACCTTCTTTAAAGTGTCCACCTTTCTTAAGTTCCAAACCAGTTTGCTGAGATACTCTATCAAGTAGTTCGATTAACTGATAGTTTTGATAAGGATGATAACCATCACTGCGTACTGATAAAGGAGTGTTTGTGTCATCACGAACTATTGCATTGTAACCATCTAAGATGATACCACTTTCAGTAGTGATTGCTTCGCTACGAACTGACCAGTTCAAGTTCGATTTGTTTAAGATGTCTGTAATACGACCATTCTGTTCCATATGTTTTTTTATTTTGTTTATGCAAATATAAATTGCTTTTGAATATAAACCAAATTTTTATCCAATTATTTTTAAATTATTTTCCCGTGATCTGTGCATCTGAGATGGGAAATTTTGAATGGCTCGAGCCGTTCATTATTTTGTACCCCTGGAGGTAAAATCTGTGGGACAAAAAAAATCCCCACATTTCTGTGGGGATGTTGACCTACTCTTCGATAGGTCTTCCATTCTCGTCACCGATGTAGAAAGTCGGGTTAAACATGTCGATGTCCTCATCCTCGATTTCGTCGTCGTTCAACTCGTTGTAGTCCTCATCAACATTTGTCGGTAAGGTACTCCCACCAACCACATCGTCAAACTCTTTATCCTCATCGATGTCGTCAAGGGATTCACCCTCTTCAAGATTACGGACATAGATGATACGAAAACCATTTACTGTCGTTTCGTCGGACATTGTGAACTCGGTCGATTCCCTCATCCAAAGTTCTTTAGTTAGTGTTTTTTCCATACCACTAAATTATAAAGAAAAATCCATTCCACCAAAAATTATTTTATTTTCTTTAAAATTTATAATCATTCTAAATAAGGAATTTTTCACCACGATCGTCCCGACAGGATCGAATTTGAATGGCTCGAGCCATTCATTATTCAAAGATGATCGTAATTTTTTTACAATGAGAAACAAAAAACCCTAACGACATTATCATTAGGGTTTCTACATTTAACCTTTTAACCTTTACTCTCCAAACATTAGAAAGTTCCGTAAGTTTTCAACAAAGGGTACGGTCAAACACAAGTTGTCTCGTGAGTTTCCCCATTGTTCCCACTCTCCGTCTCGGTCTATTGAGAAGTGAGTTTTACTTCCGTCTCTAAGTTTTAACCATCCAGTTACTTCCTTTCCTTGTTTACCCCAAACCAACTTTTTGGTTTTGATAGGGTTTAGTGTTGTTGTTACCATTGTCGTAAGTTTTGTTTTGTGGTATAAAGATAATACTTTTTTAATTCCCGCCAAATTTTTTTAAAATATTTTTTTTCTTGAGAAGACGCGTCGGAAAATTTTGACCGGCCCCAAGCCATTCAATTTTCAAGCAGCGGATCCTGCTTTTTTCTGTGTAATACAGGCCGTTCATTATCGAACAGCTCGGACCAGGAAAATTCCAGAATAAAAAAAGGGTACCATTTCTGATACCCCGTTCTCTAACCAAAACCTAAAAACACTAAACAAGTTCCTTTTCCGTATAGTATTGTATAACCCCCTCACCTTCTATTCTACATTCTTCTTCACCATAAAAACCCCAACATTGGTCTATCATTGTTTCGTGTTTGTGTCCTAAGTCACAAGTAGTTACTTCCCATATTGTATATCCATATACATCACCAGTAAGGTATTGGTCGTAAGTTTTAACTTCACCTACCAGTATTTCCTCAACCTTTGATTCATCCATAACTTCTTCCTCAACCTTCTCTTTGGATACAAAGATGAAACCGATTTGTCCACTATCCCATTGACAACCGAACGGACTTGTTGATATTGTTATTCCACTGTGGTCGTATAGATACAAAGGTAGGATAGTGTGAACATTCTCCTTCTCGATTATGTCCTCTTTCATTTCATCCCAACCATCGTAGTTACTTGAACAGTAGTCGTTTTCATCACCTAAGTCGTATCGTCTGTGAAAACATACCATCGTACCTAAGTTATACCATTCTCTTGGTGACCCAGGATTTGAGTCTTGACTGATTTCTAGTTTGTACTTTTTCATATCATTTATGTGTTTAGTGTCCACAAATATAACACTTTTTCAATTCCTAACAAATTTATTTTATTTTTTTTGAAACTTTTTTTTCAGGATACACCGTCGAGTCGTCGTCACAATAATGAAGGGCCTGTAATAACCATAACATGTAATACGAGCCGTTCATTTTTTCAAGCAGCACATCCTGCTTTTTCTGTAATACAGGGCCATTCATAATCCACCCTGATCTGCGCATGCGCTGTGGATTCTAAAAAATGCGCAATGAAAACTCTAAAAAATGAGCAATAAAAAAACCCCCGATTTCTCGAGGGTCTTCACCTATGAAAAAGAACAACCAACTATAAACCACTAGATATTGGAAGTAGTACAAAGATTGTAAACCACATCCA
>Ga0222712_10002481_pt1 | contig 21079 bp, 18 predicted proteins | sample C33_657DmetaG_FD_165043 | JGI IMG/M metagenome (GOLD analysis project Ga0222712, IMG submission 165043) | Estuarine water microbial communities from San Francisco Bay, California, United States - C33_657D | ecosystem: Environmental > Aquatic > Marine > Unclassified | place: USA: California... | reverse complement strand
ATTTGTACTACGATTCAAACAAAAACAACAATCTATGAAAAAATGTTTAAGCCATTTTGCGATCTTTTGCCTATCTACTTTAGTAGTATTTACAGCAAATGCTCAAAATGCAAGTAGTGTTTCTGGTACAGTAAAAAATGCAAGTACCTCAGAAACAGTAGCTGCAGTTTCAGTTACCCTTAAAGGTAATAATTCTGGAACCTATACCGATGACAAAGGTAATTTCAAGTTAAGTGTGTCTCAAAAAGCACCTTATACTTTGGTATTCTCTTCTGTCGGTTTTACTAATAAAGAGGTGGTTGTCAATGCAAATACAGGAAGTTTAAGTGTAAGCCTTACTCCGGCTTATGTCTTAGGTTCTGATGTTGTAGTGGCTGCTTCAAGAGTTGCAGAGAAAATTTTAGAATCTCCTGTAACTATTGAAAGAATTAGTAGTGCGAATATTAAAAGTGCACCTGCTTCAGGTTATTATGATATCCTTGGAACTTTAAAAGGGGTTGACGTAGTAGCTGCAAGTATGTTGTTTAGAAGTATTTCTACAAGAGGTTTTAACGGAAGTGGTAACACTCGTATGAACCAATTGATAGATGGAATGGACAACCAGGCGCCTGGTTTGAACTTCTCAGTAGCAAGTATTGTAGGTTTAACAGAATTGGACGTGGATAATATTGAATTATTACCTGGTGCTTCTTCTGCATTATATGGTTCTGGTGGTATGAATGGTACTGTTTTAATCAACAGCAAAAACCCATTCAAATACCAAGGTTTAAGTTTTCAAGTTAAACAAGGTGTTAACCACGTTGATGAATACGAGCGTCCTAGAGGTTCTTTTAAGGATTATACAGTAAGATGGGCTAGCAAAATTGGCGATCGCTTTGCTTACAAAGTAAGTGCTCAATACACTGAAGCGCAAGACTGGTTACCAATGAACACTTCTAACTATTCTAGATTAACTGGAAATGGAAATGGTGGTGCAATTGCTGGTACAAGATTAACAGATCCTAACTATGATGGTATTAACGTATATGGTGATGAAACAACATTGAATATTAATACAGGCTTAATTGCTCCAGTAAAAGCGGGTATCCTTGCTCAATTAGCAGGTGCTTATGGTGCTGGTGCAAGTACAGTATTGGCTCAATTACAAGGTGCTTCTGCAGTGTACAACACACTTGCAAAGTATGGTGCATTTTTAGGGTCTAGTCCAGCAACAGCTGGTTTAGTACCTTATGCTCCGTTCTTATTTGGAGATGCCAAAGGTTGGTATAAAGACATGAACGTTAGTAGAACAGGTTATGCTGAATCTGACATCATCGATCCAACAGCAAAAAATACAAAAGTAACTGGATCAGTTCACTATAAAGTAAACGACAAAACGGAAGCTTCTTTGAGCGCTTATACAGGTACTGGTAATACAGTGTATTCAGGTTCTGACCGTTATTCTTTACATGATTTACAAATGAGTCAATTCAAGTTCGAAGTGAAATCTAAGAACTGGACAGTAAGAGCTTACAAAACTATTGAAGATGCAGGTAATTCATACAATTCAACTATCGCTACTCGTTTATTCAATGAAACTTGGAAGCCTAGTGCTACTTGGTATCAACAATATACTGGTGCGTATACACAATACAGAGATGCTGGTTTAGATTATACAGCTGCAAACAATGCTGCTCGTTTAATCGCTGACGCAGGAAGACCAACAGGACATGTTGGAACGAATGCGCTTTTCACAACAGTTGCTTCTACGCCTATTTCTAAAGGGGGTGGTAAGTTCTTAGATAAATCTACTTTAAGTGTTGCGGAAGGTACTTTGAACTTAACTGAAGTATTAAAGTTGAATAAATATGATATCGACTGGTTAGTAGGTGGAACTGCAAAATTATATACTTTGAATTCTCAAGGTACTTTGTTTGCTGATACTACTGGAAGATTATACATTAATGAGTCAGGTGCTTTTTCTCAAATCTCTAAGAAATTCTTTGGAGATATTTTGAAATTATCTTTCTCTGGACGTTATGACAAGAACACTAACTTCAAAGGGAAATTCACTCCAAGATTCTCTGCAGTGGTGAAAGTTGCTGAAGACAACAATATCCGTCTTTCTTACCAAAGCGCTTATCGTTTCCCAACTACTCAAAACCAATGGATTAACTTGTTAGTGGGTGGAGGAACTCGTTTAATGGGAGGTTTACCTGCATTAAGAGATTACTACAAGTTTAATACAAACCCTGCTTATACTTTAGCAAGTGTTACTGCTTTTGGTGCTTCTGCTGCTGCGGGTGCTCCTAATCCTGCTTTATTGAAGCAACAAGTTTTTGGAGAGTTTAAGCCAGAATCAATGAATTCATTTGAAATTGGTTATAAAACTTTAATTGGTAAAAAATTATTAATTGATTTCTATGCATACACAGGTCACTATGAAAATTTTATCAGTGGTGTAACTGTATTACAATCAAGAAATGCTGCTAACCCAAGTGTATTAGATGTATTAGATGCCAATAAGCGTGTTGCTTATAGTATCTCTACTAACTCTACTGCCAATGTATCTACAAAGGGTTGGGGTGCTTCAGTAGATTATTTATTACCTAATCGTTTTGTATTTACTTCTAGTATTTACACAGACGAAATTGGCGAATTACCTAAAGGTTTTATTTCTTATTTCAACACACCTACTTGGAGAGCTAACTTCGGTTTTAGCCACCCAGGTTTGTTAATGAATAACAGATTAGGCTTTAATATCAACTTACATTACCAAGATGAGGTTATGTATGAGGGTACTTTCGTAACAGGTCAAATACCTTCTTTCAATACATTAGATGCGGTTCTTACTTATAGAGTGCCTAAATACAAGTCTTTGATTAAATTAGGTGGTACTAACGTAATGAACAAATACTACAATACTTCATATGGTAGCCCTGCAATAGGTGGCTTATACTATATAAGTTTTGCATATAACGTATTGTAATTCTTTTTAGGGTGGGTTAGATTTTAGATCCCCTCCTCCTGACTAGCTCAGGAGGAGGGGATTTTTTTATGCCTAAGAATTACTTTTTTCCTTTATAAATCTCTATTTTTGCAACTCAAATTAAATAGTTATTCATGCGATCAATTGCCTTAAGAGAAGCCATCAGGGAAGCCATGAGCGAGGAAATGAGAAGAGACGAAAGAGTCCTTTTAATGGGAGAGGAAGTAGCTGAATATAATGGCGCTTATAAAGTAAGCCAGGGTATGTTAGCTGAATTTGGCGCTAAACGCGTTATTGATACTCCGATATCTGAATTAGGCTTTACTGCGGTAGCTGTAGGGGCTGCACAGAATGGACTTAGACCTATTGTTGAATTCATGACTTGGAACTTTGCGGTACTACCCTTGGATCAAATATTAAATACGGCAAGTAAGATGCTCGCCATGAGTGGAGGTCAAATTGGCTGCCCTATAGTCATGAGAGGGCCGAATGGAAGTGCGGGTCAATTAGGCGCACAACATTCTACTGCTTTTGAAAGTTATCTAGCCAATATACCCGGTATTAAAGTAGTCTCTATTTCTAATGGATATGATGCAAAAGGTTTATTAAAGCAAGCCATTCGTTATGAAGAAGATCCTATTATGTTCTTAGAAAGTGAAGTGATGTATGGTGATAAATGCGAAGTACCTGAAGAAGAATATTATATTCCCTTAGGACTTGCCGATGTAAAAAGACCAGGCCGTGATATTACCATTGTCTCTTATAGTAAAATGATGAAAGTAGCCTTAGGTGCTGCAGAAGAATTGGAGAAGGAAGGAATTAGTGCAGAAGTGATTGACCTTAGAACCATTCGTCCTTTAGATTGGATGACTGTTTTAGAAAGCGTTAAAAAAACAAATAGATTAGTAATTGTGGAAGAGCAATGGCCATTTGCTTCTGTATCTTCTGAGTTAAGTTATCGTATTCAAAAAGAGGGCTTCGATTATTTAGATGCACCTATAAGAAGAATTACCAGTGCCGATGCACCTATGCACTATGCACCAAATTTAACGGCTTTAGCTATACCTGATGTTACAAGAACGGTTAAGTTAATTAAAGAGGTAATGCATCAGTATAAGTAAAGACAAATAAAAGCTCCCTTATCCTTTAATTTAGCCTTTCAAATTAAAAATTGAGTTAATTCTAAATCTTTTTATAAATATCCCTCACAATGGGATATTTTTGTTATAACAATAATCTCTTATTTATGGGTCTAGCAATTTTTATTATTTTTTGGTTGGGTTGGCATATTGGTATGTATGGCATGCTTGTAAAAGCAGGCGGGGAAAAAACCAAGGCAATGATACCTATTTACAATACTTGGGAAGTGGTTAAATTATGTGGTATTCCTAAAATTTGGTTTTGGTTGCAATTAGTTCCCATCTTAGGACAATTTATTAGCCTTTGGATTTCGATCATCTTTACCATGCATTTTAAAAAGGTAAATGTGATTCAACATGCATTAACGGTTTTTGTTCCTTTTATATATTTACCTTATTTAGGTTTTTCTGAAAAAGAAAAATGGTATGGAGAGCAGGCCTTAGTGCATTATCACAAACCCGCTTCTAGAGAATGGATAGATGCTGGTGTATTTGCCATTGTTGCGGCTACTTTAATTAGAACTTTTTTATTCGAAGCCTATGTGATTCCTACAGAGAGTATGGAAAAAACATTGTTAGTGAATGACTTCTTATTTGTAGATAAGCTTACTTACGGAGCTAGAATTCCTCAAACACCTATTTCATTTCCTTTTGTACATAATACTTTGCCGGGTGCCCCTACAACTCCATCTTATGTTAAATGGGTCCAACTCGATTATCAAAGATTACCCAAGTTTAGAGATATTAATAGAAACGATGTAGTGGTCTTTAATTTCCCGGCAGGAGATACCATTATTAATTTACCAGAATTTGGATCTAAGTTTCCTTACTACGATGTTTTAAGAACACCTGAGTACAATAATAACAGAGAAAAGTTGCAGGCCGATTATCCCATTTTAGTGCATCCCATGGATAAGACCGACAACTATATTAAAAGATGTGTGGGTCTTCCAGGAGATATCATACAAGTAAAGGGTAGTAGCTTGTGGGTTAATAATAAACCTGCGTATGTAGCTCCTTCTGCACAAACAGAATATATTGTAAAAACCGATGGCAGACCCATCCCAGAAAGTTTTATAGAAGATACCATTGGTATTAATATAAATGAAGCCACTGCCGATTTTAAAATTATGGAAGGAAGCCCTAACACCTTTGTAATAAATATGACTGCGGGTGCTGCAGCAAGCTTGGGTAAATTACCTCAAGTAAAAGAGATGAGTTTTTATGTAGATAATTTAATTGGCAATACCTTTCCTAATGATGTTGTGCACGCACCATGGTCGGTAGATAATTTTGGTGCCATTCGTATTCCTAAAAAAGGAGATGTCATAGAATTAAATGATACCACCATTGAAATTTACCGCAGACTAATTACGAATTATGAACACAATAATTTAGAAAAAATAAATGGTCAATATGCATTGAATGGCAAAGTTGCAACTAGCTATACGGTGAAACTTAATTACTATTGGATGATGGGAGATAATCGTCATCGCAGCCAAGATAGCAGGTATTGGGGCTTTGTGCCGGAAACACATATTGTGGGAAGAGCTGCTTTAATTTGGTTTAGTTATAATAAATCCATTAGGTGGAATCGCCTATTTAATTTAATTAAATAAAGCACTTAAAAAAACTATATGCAGCAAAAATTTGAATTCGAATATGATTTGTTAGAGAATGCCAATGAATTGTCAACTGCAGATCAGGAACTATTAGAAGCTGCTAAAAAAGCGACCAATACTGCCTATGCTCCTTATTCAAAATTTAATGTAGGTGCTGCTGCAAGATTAAGTTCCAACACTATCATTATAGGTTCTAATCAAGAAAGTGCCAGTTTCCCTGTAGGAATTTGTGCTGAACGCGCCTTATTAAACAGTGTAGGAAGCCAATTTCCCCATGATACCATACATACTATGGCCATTAGCTATGAACCAGTAGGCAAGCCTTCCGTGGAGCCTATTTCTCCTTGTGGTATGTGTAGGCAGTCTTTATTAGACTATGAAAATAGGTTTCAATCGCCCATTAAGATTATTATGGCTGGAATGTCGGGTAAAGTGATGGTGTTAAAATCTGCCACCCATTTATTACCCTTTGGATTTGATGGGGCTATTTTAAAATAAGGTTTGTACACCTAGGGCCAATCTAAACTCATGTTGTAATAGCCATTTTTTTCTGGCCTTCCCCCAAGCATATCCTACAAGAGATCTATCTGCCCCCACAATTCTATGGCAGGGGACTATAACGGCAATTTTATTTTTTCCATTGGCAGCAGCCGCTGCTCGAACAGCATTGGGGTCGCCCATTTTTTTAGCAAGTTCTCCATAACTTAAATTTTTTCCAAAAGGTACTTCGTATAATTCTTTCCAAACCCTTTGTTGAAATTCAGTTCCTTCTTGGTTAATAGCCACGGAAAAACTTCTTCTTTTGCCTGCAAAGTATTCTAAGAGTTCATCTATGCATTGCTGAATCACAGTAGGAGAATTCTCGGATAGCGCTATGCTTGAAACTTTAGCTGCTTCTACAAAAACTAATTCTTCAATACAAAATTCAGAGGCTACTATTTTAATAACACCAATGGGACTATGATAAATTTGTGTGTATTTTGTTTCCATTAACCGATTGGTTGTCCATTTTGCACAGGGTGAGAGGGATGTAATAAGACCACTTCATTTTGGGTATCATAAACGCCTAAAACCAAGCACTCGCTCATAAAGTTGGCAATTTGTTTGGGTGGAAAGTTCACCACAGCTACTACTTGTTTACCAATTAAATTATCAATACTATAATGAGCGGTAATTTGAGCAGATGATTTTTTAATACCCAAGCTTCCAAAATCAATACTTAATTGATAGGCAGGTTTTTTGGCTTTTGCAAAAACTTCCGCCGATAAAATGGTACCGCAACGAATATCTACCTTGGTAAAATCATCCCACTGAATCATAGTTTTATTATTAATCTAATAAATTGGCTAAATCGGTAAGGTCCTTTTGTTTGTATTGCAGGGTAGGGCTATTAAAACATTTTGCAAATTCTAGTAAATGCTTTTTAATAATTTTTACATTTGACAATGCTTTGTAATAACTATTCTTAGGTTCAATATTAGAACGAATCATGTACTGGTCTAAATCCTTTTGTGAAAAAGCATTACCTGTTGTACCCTCTACATAAAACTGAATAAATTCTTGAGGGTTAGTGACCAGTTCTTCAGGATCCCAGTCCGATGCATAAAAAGCTATAATACATTGCTTGGGAATATTGATAAACTGAGCCTGTATTTCTAATTGTTGGCAGAGCTCGGCGTATAATAAAGTATTGGCAATGGCATTCCCTTTTTTAGATTGTAATGGAGCTGAAATTAAAAATTCTTCTGGCTTTTCATAGTTCACTTCTACACCTTTTATTTGATAGTAGTTGAAAAGTATGTTTCTAATTACATTGGCTTGTTCCAAGGGAGTTAAATAGTTATTAAGCTCTAGCCAAATATTGCGTCTAATTTTTTCCATTTGATGACGCAAGCTGTCAATGGCTAATTCAGGGAATTGAAATTTTGTAACGAGTAAGGCACCTTCAAATAGGGAAGGGTCGGGCTTGGACTTCCATTCTACGAAGGCTTCTTTTAAATCTTGCAAACGCAGTTTGTATATCATTATTTCAATGCGTTCCAAAGTAGCTTCGTCTAAAGTATTTTCCCAAAGATGTTCTAGGTCAGGTATTATGGGTGTGCCGTAATTCAGCAACCTACCTGCAATGGTATTAAAGACTTCTTCGTCAGGATCGTCTATTAGCTTAAATAGGGCGTTAATTTCAGCTTCTTTTGGCATAGTTTAAACTAATGTTTGGTTTCAATTATTATTCAAATCAACGAAATATATCGTCAAAAATGGTTTTAACTTATCCCATCTATGTGGATATATTTAACAATTGTTTACATAATAAATAGAATTATTAAACGTTCGGGTAAATAATACAGAATAATGCCTAGTCTTATTGTTAATTGCCTTTTCTTTGTATATTATAACGAACACTATGTCAAACAATAATGTGCATACCCCGAAGTTCCCTGTAATGGCAAATTCATTACATGCAGAATTGAAGAGAAGAGTGAATCTATATTTAGAAGACCATGCTATTAAAGCAACAGGAAATTTTAAATTGTTTTCTAAAGCCATTATATTAATGAGCCTTTTTGTAATTACTTATATTCACTTAATTTTTTTCACACCTCCTGTATTATATGCGATTTTGGAATGTTTCTTATTTGGAGGCCTTATTGCCGCCATTGGATTTAACGTTATGCACGATGGAAGTCATGGTAGTTTTAGTAAATACGCTTGGTTAAATAAATTAGCGTCTTCTTCTATTAGTGTGCTAGGTGCAAGCCGTTTTATGTGGGCGATGAAGCATGTAACCTTACACCATACTTTTACCAATATTGATGGCGTTGATGATGATATTGAAGTAGGTGTTTTAATGAGAATGGCTCCTACGCAGAAGCATTATCTATTACATCGTTTTCAGCATATTTATTTTTGGGTTTTATATATGCTACTTTATATCTTTTGGATATTTTTTGCAGATTATAAAAAGTACTTTTCTAAAAAAATTGGTTCTGTTGCTATTAGCGATATGAGCTTTGCTGAACATTTTGAATTTTGGGCAGTGAAAGTATACCATGCTTTTGTATTTGTGGTATTGCCTATATATATGTTGGGTTGGGTTAGCTGGTTAGTAGGTTTCTTAGTAGTTGGCTGTTTTGCAGGCTTTGTATTAAGTATTGTATTTCAACTAGCACATACCGTTACTGAAACTGAATTTCCTTTGGCCAATCAACCTGAGAATAAAATGCCTGATGAGTTCGCAGTGCACCAAATTCAAACCACTGCTAATTTTGCGACGAAGAGTAAATTAGTAAGTTGGTTAGTAGGAGGGTTGAACTTTCAAATTGAGCATCATTTGTTTCCTAAAATCTCTCATGTGCATTATCCTGCTATTTCTAAAATAGTAAAACAAACCTGTGCCGATTTTAAATTAAAATACATTGAATACCCAACGGTAATTAGTGCCATTAAAGCGCACGTTCAATACCTTAAATTAATGAGTAAGCCTTCCTTTCAATAAAACTTACAAGCTTAAGATTTAATAAAAAAAGGTCCCCGATTTATCGAGGACCTTTTTTAGTAATATGAGTATTGTAGGTTAATATATATATGTTAATCTACTTATGTATTAGTTTAAGAAGCCTTTTTCTTTCTAGCCATTTTGCGTGGCGGGTTGGCCTTTAATTCAGCAATAGTGGCATTCACTTCTTCAATGGTCAAGGTTTCTACTTTTTCTTGTTGTTCTTTACTTAATTTGAAATTGCGTAAACCTTGTTTAATATAAGGTCCATAAGGGCCTCTCAGTAATTGTATCTTTTCTTTTTCAAATACTTTAATGGTTCTTTCGTCTTTTGCCTTGCGCTTTTCTGCAATCATAGGAGTCAATTCCTCTAGGGTTACAGTATAAGGGTCCATTTCCTTATTTAGGGAGTAGAACTTCTTAGCATGGGCTGCATAGGGGCCAAAACGACCAATATTTACAGAAACATCTTCCTCTTCAAATTGTCCTAGCATACGAGGAAGTTTGAAAAGCTCCATAGCTTCCTCAAAACTAATAGTCTCAATACTTTGAGAGGCTTTCAATTTTGCAAATCTTGGTTTTTCTTCTTCGTCTTGGTGTCCAATTTGAACCATCGGTCCATATCTACCCATACGAGCAATTACTTTCTTACCAGTTACTGCATCAAAACCTAGTTCTCTCTCACCTTTGGCTCTTTCAGCCGTTTCAAGGGTATGTTCAATGGTTTCGTGGAAAGGTTTGTAAAAGGAGTCAATCATATCACTCCATAATAACTTACCTGCAGCAATTTCATCAAATTCACCTTCAATTTTAGCGGTAAAGTTAAAGTCCATTACTTTTTCAAAATGCAATTTCAAAAAGTCAGTCACTACTAAACCTAAATCGGTAGGAGATAACTTATTTTTTTCTGCACCAGTAATTTCAGAAGCAGTTTCCTGCTTAATGACATCCTTATTATCTAAAGTTAAAATCTGGTAGATTCTTTTCACCCCTTCTTTTTCTCTTTTCTCTACATAATTACGTTTCATAATAGTAGAAATAGTAGGAGCGTAGGTGGAAGGGCGTCCAATGCCTAATTCCTCTAATTTCTTCACCAGCGATGCTTCCGTGAATCTCGAAGTGGGACGACTAAAGCGCTCTAGTCCTGTCATTTCTAAAAAATCTAATACTTGTCCTTTCGCTAAAGGAGGTAATAAACTTTCTCCTTCTTCATTATTGTCTTCTTCTTCCTCTTCGTCGTTACTTTCTAAATATACTTTTAGAAAACCATCAAATTTCATTACCTCACCGCTTGCTGTTAAAGATTCTTTATTAGTAGAGACTTCAATTTTTGCAGTTGTTTTTTCAAACTGTGCATCGCTCATTTGAGAAGCAATGGTTCTTTTCCAAATGAGTTCGTATAATCTATTTAAATCGGCGTCGTCAACTTTACTTTCATTCATGTAAGTAGGGCGAATGGCCTCATGCGCTTCTTGCGCATTTTCATTTTTATTTTTGAACTTTCGCGGTTGATAATATTTATCACCAAAGCTTGAATTAATTTCTGCTTTAATAGCGTCTACTGCAGTTTCACTTAAACTAATGCTATCGGTTCTCATGTAAGTGATCTTACCACTTTCATATAATTTTTGCGCAAGTAACATTGTTTTACTAACGCTATAACCTAATTTTCTAGAAGCTTCTTGTTGTAAGGTAGAAGTAGTGAAAGGCGCTGAGGGCGTGCGTTTGCCGTCTTTTACTGCAATATCTTTTACAGTATATTTGGCACCTTTGGATTCGTTTAAAAACTTTTCAGCCGCACCAGCCGTTGATAATTTTTGAGGGCCTTCTGCTTTAAACTTAACTTTCTTTTTATTAATATCGGGAGCTGTGAATAAAGCTGAAATTTTAAATACGCTTTCTGGTAAAAATTGATTGATCTCTCTTTCTCTTTCAGCAATTAATCTTACGGCTACACTTTGTACACGACCAGCACTCAAACTTCTTTGCATGCCAATTTTTCTCCAAAGCACAGGGCTTAATTCAAAACCCACAATTCTATCTAATATTCTTCTTGCTTGTTGTGCGTCTACTAAATCCATATTAATGAAACGAGGATTCGCAACTGCTTTTTTAATAGCGGGCGCTGTAATTTCATGAAATACAATACGCTTTGTTTTTTTAGGATCTAATCCCAATACTTCTGCCAAATGCCAACTAATACTTTCTCCTTCACGGTCCTCATCCGATGCTAGCCAAACTTCCTTTGCCTTCTTTGACATGGATCTTAATTCCTTTACTACTTTTTCTTTCTCACTAGGGACTGAATATCTTGGTGCAAATTTGTTTTTTAAGTCAATACCCATGTCTACTTTCTCTAGATCACGAATATGACCATAGCAGCTTCTTACTTCAAATTCTTCCCCTAAAATCTTCTCGATCGTCTTGGCCTTTGCAGGCGACTCCACAATTAATAAGTTTTTTGACATAGTTGCCAACCGCTCCTACGGGTTTTTTTGGAATTGAATATCAATTAATTATGAAAAAAGAAAAAAGACCATTTCTGGCGAATCAATTCTTTTCTCGCGATGCAATATTAGAGCTTTCGCCCAAAAAATAAAAATTAGCTATTCGATAGGACCTAAAAAGGCCACGATTTTATCAATGATTTCAGGGGTTTTATAGAGTTTATTATGACCTAAACCATTGGTTATCAAGAATTTTATGTTTTGGGGGGCTTTTTTTTGAAATTCTACCAAATCTTTGAAGGGACAAACCAAATCATCTCTGTCGTGCACCCAAAGTAGGTCTCCAGTAAAGTTTTCGATGGCTCTATCGGCTTCAAAATAGGTAATTGGCATTTGGGTGCGCTTTTGTACTTCGTCTAAAAAAGCTGCTCTAATTGCTGGGCTAAAGCGCATCATATTAAAATAGCGCTCAAAAGTACTGGTGGTTTTTGTAGCTGGGGCTATTAATACAAATTTATGCTCTTTAGGGTTTTCAATGGTCTCCGCAATCATGGCTAAAGTAATGGCTCCAAGGGAATGCCCTATAAAATGATCAATGGGGCCTAGCTCTTTTATAATATTTTCTATGGCATGCTTATAGATGACTATATTAATGTGTTTGCCCTCACTAAGCCCATGGCCAGGGGCGTCAAAACCAATGACTCTAAAACCTTGTTTTAATAGTGGCTGAATATATTGGTCAAACTTGTAAAAATAGCTGGCGTATCCATGCACAATTAATACGGTTTGTCCATTTGGTTTTAAGGGATTCCATTCAAAACCGTGGATATTGGTTTTGCCTGTAGTTTGAATGCCATCTCCAATAAGCGATATATTTAAGGATTTGCCTTTATGAAAAATAGCAGGGGCCTTTTGTTTTTTATATTTTGGATAAGGGGTGCAGAATAAATCAAAGGCCAATTTGCCGCCTACTGGGGGTGAAACCATGCCTAAAGTGGTAAACTTGGTTCTCAAATATTGTAAATACATCCTTTCTGAGAACCCATACTTGGCCATAATTGTAAAATTAGACTGCAAAGATAAGTGCGCCTAGAGTATAGATCTTAATTTTTTTGTATTTCGACAAAGAAAAATAAAAATGAGAGGAAGCATTGAATGATATCTAGTATTTTTGCAAAAATCTAAGAACGAGCTATGTATTCGATTAAAATTAATTTTGAACAAAAGGGATTAGAGTCAGTTACTTTAAATGACATTAAGCCAGACCATAGCTTATTAGAAGTGCTATTAGATAATGGTATTGAACTGCATCATAATTGCGGTGGAGTTTGTGCTTGTAGTACCTGTCATATATATATTAAGAAAGGGGGAGAATTTTTACAAGAGCTATCGGATAAAGAAGAAGATTTTATTGATCGTGCAGTAAGCCCAAGAATAGAATCAAGATTAGGATGTCAATGCGAATTATTAGCAGGCAGCGGAGAGGTTGAAATAATAGTACCGGACCAATCACAATTTTTAGGAGAATAAAATATACTAGACCTAAATAAAAATTAAAAAATTATGACTCAGTTTGAACCACCCATTCATTGGAATGATCATGAAGACATCGCTCAAAAATTATATGAAAAATTTGGGGATGATTTTACAGAGTCTAAAATTTATAGAGTGCGTTTCACCGATTTATTAGATTGGGTTTTATCCTTGCCTCATTTTGAGGGTAAAAAAGAGGAGTCTAATGAGGGTCATCTGGAAATGATTCAATCCGCCTGGGTGTATGAGTGGCGTGATAATCAAAAATAAGCTTACTTTTATTGTCTAAATAAAGATGCCTTGTTAGCTAAGTTTAAAAAAATAACTTGTTTTGTATTTGATGTAGATGGTGTATTAACCAATGGTAATGTACTAGTTATGCCCAATGGGCTAATGGCAAGGACCATGAATATTAAAGATGGTTATGCCATTCAGTTAGCTATTAAAAAAGGGTACAAGGTTTGGATTATTTCAGGAGGTAATTCCGATGAAGTTAAAGAGCGATTAGAAAAATTAGGTGTGACGCAAGTGTTTATGAAAGTAAGCGATAAAAAAGTACTTTTAGAAGAGTTGTCTATTTTACATGCTACTCCTTTAGATCATATATTATACATGGGTGATGACATGCCCGACTATGAAGCCATGCAAATCGCAAGTATTGCTGCTTGCCCTAATGATGCAGCTGTCGATATCAAAGCCATCGCTACTTATAAAGCCATTGCTAAAGGTGGAGAGGGTTGTGCAAGAGAAGTGATTGAAAAAACTTTAAAGTTGAATGATCATTGGGATATAGATGATCATATTCAGTCTAAATGAATTTAAAATAACCCAATTGAAATCATTCATCCATTTTTTAAAGTTGGTTCGTTGGCCCAATTTGGTATTCATTTTACTTGCTGAATGCTTACTACATTTTTGTATTTACAAACCATTATTTCCTATTTCGGGCAGCGAGGTAGATATTCGTTTTTATTTCATGCTGACAAGTAATATATTAATTGCTGCTGCAGGGTATATGATTAACGATTACTTTGATGTCAATATTGATCAAGTGAACAAACCGCAGAAGGTGGTGGTGGGTTCCTACATTAGCAGAAGAATGGTCATTTTCTGGCATCTTATTTTTAGTGTATTGGGTATGTATATCTCCACCATTGTATTTCCTTTTACAAGCTATTGGCATATTCATATAACCAATTTATTGGCCATACTTTTATTATGGTTTTATAGTACCAGTTTTAAAAAGAAATTTTTAGTGGGCAATGTGATTATTGCCATTCTTACAGCCTGGTCTATTGCCATTGTTTATTTTTCTAAGTTCACGGTACAGGAAATTTTTCATCCTGCCATTACGAATGATGCCAATATAAAATTTGCCAAGCTTACTTTATTATATAGTGCTTTTGCTTTTATATTAACCTTGGTAAGAGAAGCATTGAAAGATATGGAGGATATGGAAGGAGATCAGAAATATGGTTGTAATACCATGCCCATTGCCTGGGGTTTAAAGCCCACTAAAGTATATTTAGCCGTTTGGACATTTGTAGTCATTGCTATTTTGCTTATTATACAATTATATGTAATTCCTTTTGGTTGGTGGTATACTGTTTTATACTGTCTTATATTTATCATTACCCCTTTAAGCCTTGTACTGCTTCAATTGCCTAAGGCTTTTACGCATAGCCACTTTAAAAAGCTAAGTGCTTATTTAAAATTTGCCATGTTAGCAGGTATCTTGTCTATTTTATTTTTCTACTTTTTATTTTAATATAATAGTTTCATATAATAGTTTTACATGCCTTCATTTATACTAGCCTCGCAATCTCCTAGAAGAAAAACATTACTTGAATGGGCCGAAATTCCTTTTGAAATTATTATTTCAGACGCTGATGAATCTTATCCAACTAGTTTAGCTATCGAAGCCGTGCCTGAGTTTATTGCAAAAAATAAAGCCTTGGCTGTTAAAGAAATGATTCTTTACACAAAACCAGCCTTAGCAAATAACTGTATTATTGCTGCAGATACCGTGGTGGTATTGGATAATAAAATAATTGGGAAGCCTAGTAATAAAGAGCAGGCTATTAAGTCCTTATTGGCCTTATCTGGTCAAACACATAAAGTAATTACTGGCGTGGTTTTATTACACCAAGACAAAGAAATGAGTTTTAATGAAATTACCTTGGTGGAATTCCATGATTTAACACAGGAACAAATTGAATTTTATGTAGACAAATACCAGCCCTATGATAAAGCAGGGGGCTATGCCATTCAAGAATGGATAGGGGTAGTGGGCATTAAAAAAATTACAGGCGATTTTTATAATGTAATGGGCCTGCCTGTGAGTAAACTAGTGCAAAAAATAAAGCAACTAAATTTGAGTTAGTTGCTTTAAAAGTATAGGCTAATTTTACAAGCTTTTACTGCCAATTAAAAGCAATATCTAATTCAAGGTCTGGATGTAGGCTTCTTTCCACTGGGCAGGTTCTTGCCACTCTTTCTAATATCTCTTTTGTTTTATCGTCTAAGTTTAAACCAGCTGGCATAGTTACATGCGCGATAATTTTACCTATTCTTCTAGGATCGGCTACCATAATTTTAGTCACTTCTACTTTGGCACCATCTAGTGCTATAGACATCGATTCTGCCTTAATACCCATGGTAGTAATCATACAAGCGCCAAGGCCCGTAGCAATTAAATCGGTGGGTGAAAATCTTTCTCCCTTGCCTTTATTATCGGTAGGAGCGTCGGTTTGAATATCGGAGCCACTTTGCAAATGCACACAAGTAGTTCTTAAATTGGCATCATAGGTAACAATAGAAGTCATGATATATTGTATTTATTTAATTCTTGTTATTTTTTTTCTTTAATTATTTCTTCTTATTTCTTTATGCTCATTTTGTATTTTAAGCCATTGCCTTTACTGGGCTAATTTCTTTTTTATGAAGCATGTAGGTAATAGCTAACGATAATATAAAATAGGCAATCATTAACTTGCTTAATAAGGGGTAGTATTTATCTGCACCAAACCAATCTCCTAAAACAATAATAAGGCTAATTCCAAAAATCGATTTTAATGTTTCCCAAAAAAGCGAGGAGGCATTGCCATCCATAAAATCGGTTAGGGCATAAATATAAACATAGACAAAGGCTCCGTAAATAAATATATTGGGCACTCCAATACTTGCAATATTACCTAAGAAGTAAGCTACTATAATAAATATAAGCACTATTTGTAGCCAAACCCAAGCATAAAAAGGGTTTGACCTTTTAGTTTGATATTTTTCAAAATTATACACATCGTCTATTTTAAAGACGGGACTTTTTGCTTCTACATCTGCAGGTCTCCAACCAGTAGGTTTAAACCAAACTTGAAATTTAGCCTTGATATCATTGGTTCTCCATGCATCTTTTATAAGTAACCACATATGCACAAAATTAATTTTTATTGGATTCCAAGTACGCATTGGGCGTGTAATACCATATACAGGTACTACATGGGGTAATTCTTCCTGAAAAGTGCCAAATAGTTTATCCCAGATAATAAATATTTGTGCCATGTTTTTATCCATGTACTCTTTGTTAAAAGCATGGTGCACTCTATGGTGTGAAGGTGTTACCAATATGTATTCTAGAAATCCCATTCTATTTATATAACGTGTATGGTACCAGAATTGAGCGAAAAATTGAATAGGAGTAACGGTCGCAATCACTAGGGGCGATACGCCTAATAAAGCGGCTGGAAGTAAGAAAATAGAAAATATTTTTACGAAAGAAGATATAGGTTGTCTTACTGCACAGGCTAAATCAAATTCTTCACTACTGTGGTGAACAATATGACTATTCCAGAAGAAATTTATTTTATGGTCTATACGGTGAATCCAATAATGTGAAAAGTCTAAGGATACAAAGGCAATCACATAAGTAAGCCAGGTGGTTGTAATATGGGTTAGGGCTACTCTTTCTTCAATCCATTTATAACTTAGAATGGTAAAGCTTAAACCCAATACATTCTTTGTTACCATGGTAATAGCAGAGCTTAAACTGCTAACTGTATCCATAGAATGGGTGCGTTCTTTTTTGATATACCAACCATACCATTTTTCTATAAGAATCATTGTAAAAAAAATGGGCATTACAATTAGTAAGATCTTTCCGTATTTCTCCATAAAGTGTTATTCTTAGCTATGAAGATAAGATATAATTTTGACCTTAAAAGGCGAATATATACAGCAAGTCATGTATTTTTGTGCCTGATTATAGAGAACTATTTATGCAAGAATTACCCATTGTAAGTGCGCAGAATGATACGCGAATAAAAAAACCAGATTGGCTAAGAGTAAAGCTACCTATTGGGGAAAGTTATAAGCATGTGCGTGGATTAGTGGACACTCATAAATTACATACTATTTGTGAGAGCGGTAACTGCCCGAATATGGGAGAATGCTGGGGCGAAGGCACGGCTACATTTATGATACTAGGTAATATTTGTACAAGAAGTTGTCAGTTTTGTGCAGTGGCTACAGGACGCCCTAAACCTGTTGAATGGGATGAACCGCAAAGAGTAGCGGAAGCTATTTTATTAATGAAAGTAAAACATGCAGTACTTACAAGTGTGGACAGAGATGAATTAGCAGATGGGGGTTCCATTATTTGGTACAATACCATTAAAGCCATTAAAGCACTTACACCCACTACAACATTAGAAACTTTAATTCCCGATTTTAGAGGCATACAAGAACAAATTGATAGAATCATTGAAGCGGCTCCAGAAGTGGTAAGTCATAATATGGAAACGGTGGAAAGAATTACACAGAAAGTAAGAGTACAAGCAAAGTATAGAAGAAGTTTGGGTGTGTTAGAGTCTTTGAAAAAAGGAGGCATGCGCACTAAGACTGGAATTATGTTAGGTATTGGAGAGCAGAAAGAAGAAGTGATACAAACGATGAAAGATTTAGTGTCGGTAGGAACCGATGTACTAACCTTGGGTCAATACTTACAACCTACTAAAAAACATTTAGCGGTTCAAAGATTTGTGCATCCCGATGAATTTGCTGAACTAAGACAAATAGGCTATGAGCTTGGCTTTGACTATGTTGAAAGCGGACCCTTGGTTCGTTCTTCTTATCATTCAGAAAAGCATGTCATAGCAGGCTGGGGTAGAAATAAATGGAAAGAAGAATTACTCCCACATAAGAGCGCTAGCTCCTAAGATAGCAGCGTCCGATTCTTTCAAATGACTTACTAAAATTTTAATTTTATTTTGGAACACTTCAATTAAGTTCGCTTCCATATGTTCACGCGTAGGTTTTAAAATTAAATCACCTGCCTTGGTTAAGCCTCCAAATAAAATAATAGCTTCAGGACTAGAGAACATTACAAAGTTGGCTAAAGAAATACCTAGTATTCTACCAGTGTATTCAAATACTTCTTTCGCTACTTCATCACCTGCGGTAGCCGCTTCAAAAACCGCTTTAGAATCTATTTTATCAATTGGAATGTTTCTGAGTGTACTAGCTCTGTCTGTAGTATTTAAAATTTCAACAGCCGATGTAGCTACCCCTGTTGCAGAAGCATAACTTTCTAAAGAACCTTTTTTGCCAGTGCCAGGATGAATACGTCCATCAGGAATAATAATAGTATGTCCTAATTCACCTGCCATTCCATCGTGTCCATAAATTAATTCTCCATTAGCCACAATGCCACTTCCTACACCTGTGCCTAATGCAATTAAAATAAAATCTTTCATTCCTTTTGCTGCACCATAAGTCATTTCACCCACAGCGGCTGCATTGGCATCGTTGGTTAATTTAACTGGTAACTTAAATTTGTCTTGAATTAATTTAGCCAAAGGAATAATGCCTTTCCATGGAAGGTTAGGAGCATATTCAATAGTGCCTGTATACACATTTCCATTAGGAGCGCCCACACCAATACCTTTGATACGGCCCACGCCACCCACTTTATCAATTAAGATCATTAATTTATCATGTAACTCGTCTATATAAGCATGAATATCGGCATGCCCTCTAGTGGACATCGTATCTGAGGACAATACATTACCTAAATTATCTACGATACCAAACTTGGTACCTGTGCCTCCAATATCAACCCCCGCTACAAAAGAATCCATGATCTATTTTTTATTTTAATTTTTATTAATGCCCACCAGCCACTTCTGTTTCTTCATAGTTAATGCCTTGCTTTTTCAAAATACCTTTTACTGAAATAGCAAATACTAAAATATATGCAAAACAGAAAACAGGCACCCAGAAAGAATTATGAATACCATAACCAGGCATATCTAAATGGGCAGATTGTAAATAGTCAGATAATTTTCCTTGAATAGGAGGAATAATACCGCCCCCTAAAATCATCATGATTAAAAAGGCAGCACCTTGTGTAGTATACTTTCCAATACCTGCAATAGATAAGGCAAAAATACAAGGCCACATAATAGAACATGCAATACCTCCTGTTAAGAAAGCATAAATAGCAATGTCTCCTTTAGTGAATACCCCAATTAACATAGAGATTAAACCAATTAAACTAAAGACCAACAATGTTTTAGCAGGTTTATCTTGACTTATAAAGAAAGCTGCAATTTGTATGAACACGCAAACGATATACATGTATAAAGGGCTCATATCATACTGCGCAATACTATTCACGCCAATAACAATTCCAAAGGCTACCAAAGGAACAATGACTGTTAATATTTTATTTGTTTGACTTTTGAATTCAAAAGCAGAAATCGCACCTGTCCAACGACCAATCATCATGCTTCCCCAATACATTGAAATATAAGGTGCAATTTTTGAAGAAGGTATACTTCCAAAATCGGCCTGCTTTAATAATTCTCCTAAGTTAGAACCAATAGCAACTTCAGCACCTACATAAACAAATAGGGCAAGCATACCTAAGACTAATTGAGGGTATTTCATAGCGCCCCAACCATTTTCATTTTTCTTTGCTTGGAAGTTAGCATATAATAAACCCAGTACTACAGTGGCTAAGGCACCAAATAACCATTTTAAACGCGTGGTTTCTAAATCATGTCTACCTGCATCGGTTAAGGTAGTAGGATCAATTTTATAACTACTAAAAATAGGAACGAACATTACTATTAAAACACCTGTCATTATTAATAACAAGTACAATGCTTTATTAGCGGGTTCAATTTTTTCTTCAGAAATTCCTGGAGGAACTTTCTTAGAGAAATGGAACATAGCAGCAGCGGCTAAAAATAAAATACCTACAGCTGTATATAATATTACCACTTTGCTTAAGCTTAAAGCGGCAATTTGATCATCGGTAATGGCAGCAGCGCTTCCAAATAAAGCAAAGGCTACTACAATGGGCCCAATAGAAGTTCCAAATGAATTAATACCACCCGCTAGGTTCACACGGCTTGCGCCAGTAGAAGGGTCTCCTAAGGCAATCGCGAAAGGTTGAGCTGCGGTTTGTTGTAAAGAAAATCCTAAGGCCACTATAAATAAACCTACTAACATGCCTGTAAAGGTGTTGGCGTTTACTGCAATAATCATGGCAGCTGCTCCAATGGCTGAAAATAATAAGCCATACACAATACTTTTCTTATAACCCCATTTACCCACTAAGTCCTTACCTCCAAATGCACCATAGGCGAATAAACCCAAGGCACCTATATAATAGGCTAGGTAGAAAGCAAAATCCACTAATTGACTTTGAAATTGGTCAAGGTTAAATTTGTGTTTACAAAAGGGAATAAAGACGCTATTGCTAGACGCAATAAAACCCCAGAAAAAGAATACGACTACAAGAGTAGATAATGCACCCGTATTGGTGGCTTGTTTGGTTTGGCTCATAAGATTCGTTAGTTTAATCGTTATTGGTT
>Ga0222712_10002480_pt1 | contig 21084 bp, 19 predicted proteins | sample C33_657DmetaG_FD_165043 | JGI IMG/M metagenome (GOLD analysis project Ga0222712, IMG submission 165043) | Estuarine water microbial communities from San Francisco Bay, California, United States - C33_657D | ecosystem: Environmental > Aquatic > Marine > Unclassified | place: USA: California... | reverse complement strand
ATGCCGATCAGAAATTGGAGAATGGCGTTGAGCAGGTTTGAGATTGAATTTGGTGATCGGCTTGCTGGCCACCAATGATTAACCCGCCAGCATTTACACAGAATTATTTACAGGCTCAACCTGTGATTTTTCACCAACCTATGCGGTTTGCTTGCGATCTTCAGGTGAGCAGTTCGTCGCCAATAGACCCGCCCTTACTGGCCCCCTAAGTGTGAATATCAGAAAAATTCGCCTCGATAACGTAGACATCGCGATTCCACCCCGATAAGCCGCTGATGCACAAACGGCATCACTGCCGAACAATCGGTGAGTGTCAATTCAGCTCTAACTTGAGCGACTTGGCTACATCCCACCGGCTTGTGAATAAAATGCTGAGCTTGACCATCTGAAAGGTTTTGCCACGTTGGCACACTCAATCCAGACCTGAGTTGGGGCTTGACTAACCGGACTAACCTAACCGAGCGAGGCCAACACCGTATTAAGATCTGGGCCTGAAAAATTCGGGTGCGGAGGCAGCGCTTCAAACGGCAAGCCTTGGCGATTGACCCAATGCGTGGTGAAGCCAAACCAAGTGGCCCCTAACGCATCCCACGCATTACTCGATACAAACAACACCTCATCTTTGTTGACTGCAATCGTCTGTTGCACCAAGCCGTAACTTTCAGGAGACGTCTTGAACTGGCGAATAGGATCGACGGAGATGATGTGGTCAAACACGTCTTCCATCCCTGCACTCTTGACCGCTGAAGTCAGCATATCCATACTGCCATTTGAGAGGATGGCGGTCATGAGGCCCATGCCTTTAATCTTTTTAAGCACGGCCAAATTTTCTTTAAAGGGAGTGAGGTGGGCATATTGCTGGAGTAGTTTTTCAACTTGCCCAGATGCGCGGTCTAGTTTGAGACGGTCTAACGTGTACTCTAAAGATAAACGCGTTAACTCCCAAAACGGCCGATAGTGTTGGCTACCCGAGACACTGTGCGGATCTGATTGTGTAATTAAACGCGTGTATTCAATTTGCTTGTCGCGCCACTTCACTGCGATATCCGCCCCTTGACCTGGGTAGAGCGTGTCAGCCAACACTTGAATTGAATACACGTCGAATAGTGTTCCGTAGGCATCAAAAACGACAGCTTTTATTTTCATGAATTTTTCTTGATTGTGTGCTCGCAACAGATGACGCTATAGTTGCTGACATAATCCTCAATAACGATTGAGACCTGTCCAGAGACCTGTAGTCTTCATCAGATATATTTTTGGTATACCAAAGCGCTGCCATTTTTTTTGATAAGCAGCACGTTGTACGGTTGGGTGCGATTTTGGTAGGCTTCACCATCCATTCCCGGGGAGCCTAGCGGCATACCCGGTACAGCAAGGCCGATGGCATCGGGTTTCTCAGAAAGCAATCTCTGAATTTCACGCACTGGTACATGTCCTTCAATTGTGTAGCCACCAATCCGTGCTGTGTGACAAGAGCCCAATTCAACAGGAATCCCATTCTTTAGGCGCACAGCGGTATTTCCAGTATCGTGCACAACCACTTTGAATCCTGCTTTTTGGATGATGTCGACCCAATCCTGACAGCATCCACAGTTTGGATCTTTCCAAACCTCCATTGTTAAAACCGATGCCGCCCAAGCTTGAGGCAATAGAGCGGCAAGCGCTGAAAGTAGAAGCCCGCGACGAATAGCATTGACATTGTTTTGCATCTTGATTTCTCTGTTAACGATGATTCATATCAGTGGTCCATCGCGACATGTGGCCGTATGGCAGAAAATTCAGTCAATACGTGACCAGGAGGTGTAACCGTCGTGTAGTCACCATCATGGTACACACTCACGCCATTGACCCAAACTGTGCGTAGCCCTGGCGCTGATCTCACCAGACGAGTCGCGCCGCTGGGAAAATCGTTCAGACGCTGTGTGTTGGATATCCCAATCTGCTCGGGATCAAATAAAATCATGTCAGCGTAAGCACCTTCGACGAGACGACCGCGATCAATCAAGCCGTAGATGTCTGCGGCGTCACTGGTAAGTTTCTTGATTGCAGCTGCAAGGTCTAGCTTACCAAGATCACGTACCCAGTGACCCAAGAAATACATTCCAAAACCGGCGTCGCAGAAAAAAGTCAGGTGCGCGCCTCCATCCGAAAGGCTAACCATATTGCCCGGGTCTTGCAGTAATTCCCAGACCCTTTCTTCTTCAACATTAAGCAGCTTGGCGGTGAAAGTGGTTTGCAAATCCTCCTCAACGCCTAATCCCAAGAAGACCTCTACAGGATCGGCATGACGCTCTTTAGCGATGGCCGCTATATTTTTTCCGATAAGGCTCTGATTTTTATCTAGGGTGGTCATTGTGACTTCGACGCGTTCCCAATTACCGTTAAAGATACGTCCACCATCCGGCTTCGAGAGCGCATCGCGCATGCGTTGGGCAAATTCAGGATCAGAAAACGATGCCATCATGGCCTCGTGATCACCGTGTTTGAGTTCTGACCAAGGCTGTACCGTCATTAAAGGGTAAGCTTTTTCTAGCGTGAAATCCATGCTGAGTGGTTGGCATGATGCTTGGGCATAGACTAGCGCGCCGCGGCTTCGGGCCGCTTGGCAACGATGCATTAGTTTTTTTGCTCGGTCTGGCTGATTGCTGTAATGAAGCAAGGGCGCAAAGACTGCCGGACGATGACTGATGTTTGAAAGCTCTTCTAGAAATTCAATCGTCGTTCGATCGCCACAGGTAATCACGGTGAGGCCATGATTAAACTCGCTCATGACCTTTGCATAGGCACGAAACTCATCATCATCGGCAAGCCGTGACGGCACTGGAATGCCACCATGGCCGTTGTGATTTTCAAAGGTCGACGAGCCAAGACCTATCGCACCGGCCTGCAGGGCTTCTCTAAACATAGTGGTCATTGTTTCTAGCTCTTCTGGCGTGGCTGCTCGCTGCGATCCTGCCTCTTTCATCACAACTGTTCGCATCGCCGAATGCGAGGCGAAAGACGCTACATTCGGGTATACGCCCTTGCGGCGCAGCATCGCAAGAAACTCTGGAAAACTTTCGAAATCCCAATCGACGCCGGCTTTGAGCGAATCGAGTGACATGGCCTCGACCTCTGACAGATTTGCAAGGATGAGGTCTCGAGTGTCTGGTGTTGCCGGTGCAATGCCAAAGCCACAGTTGCCAATAATGACGGTGGTCACGCCGAGCGCCGGTGAAGGAGATGCAGTTGAGTCCCAGGTGAGTTGCGCATCATAATGAGTATGCACATCGATGATTCCGGGTGCAAGAACTAGCCCCAATGCATCGACTTCGTTTTCGGATGCTCCAGTGACAATGCCAATTTTTGCGATACGCCCATCTTTGATGGCAACATCTGCTTGAACCAGTGGGTTTCCCATGCCATCGGCTAGCGTTGCGTTTCTGATGATCAGTTCGTACATTATTCGTGTGCTCCGTCAGTAAGACCTAGTGTTGTCTGTAGCTTGAGTCAGCCTTTTTGTCAGATACCGTTCGGCGCCAGAAAGCTTACCCAATTTACTGAGCAATCAGTAAGTATCAATTCAGCTCTAATTTGAGCGACTTGGCGACATCTCCCCACTTTGCCGATTCTACCTCTAAGAATTTCGCGAACGCAGCGGGAGCCTGAGGATCTGGTTGAACACCCAACTTCTCAAACCGCGTAATGACCTCTGGCTCGCGTAAGGCGTCCGTGACGGCCTTGTTTAAGGTCTCTAAAATTTTTGGAGGAAGATTTGCCGGCCCAAATAACCCAAACCAACCTTGCGCACTAAAGCCTGGAAATCCAGACTCGGCAACTGTTGGGACATCGGGCAAGACCGCTGAGCGCTTAGCTCCCGTAATTGCCAAGACTTTTAAGCGTCCGGCTGTGACGTTATTGAATGAGGTCCCGACCGAGCTCTCGAAGGATAAATTAATTTGATTGGCGAGCAGGTCTTGCAGCGCTGGGCCAGTGCCTTTGTAAGGTACGTGCAGCAAACTTACACCTGCGCGCTGCGCAAACATTTCAGCAGTCAAATGCGGGATTGAGCCGTTTCCTACACTCGCGTAACTCACTTTGCCGGGGTTCGCTTTTGCATAGGCCACGAACTCTTTGACCGAACTGAACGGTGTCGCGGCATTGGCCACGATTGCGCCCTCTGTGATGATGACATTCGTAATTGGGGTGAAGTCTTTACTGGGATTGAAGCCTAGGTTTTTAATGACATGCGGCGCAATGGACATGGCGCTGACCGTCAACAATCCGAGGGTGTAGCCGTCAGGTTTACTAACTGAAAGATATTGCGTGCCGATGTTACCGCCGGCGCCGGCTTTGTTTTCTACGACCACGGCCTGATTCAAATGTTTCGTTAGATTTCTAGCGACCTCTCTTCCCGCAATATCTGTGACCCCACCCGGTGGAAACGGCACAATGAGCGTGATGGGTTTATTGGGATAGTCAGCCTGCGCCAAGGCAGGCAAGGGCGCACAGCAAAGCGCAGTGATTGCCAAAATCGATTGGTAGTTGAATCTCATTTTGTCTCCAGATTGTTTTATCAGGTTTTTACTCGCGGCTCGCTTTCGCGACGTATTCGGATAATATTTTCATCTGTTCGGGCGTCAAGCTTGTGTAAGCAGGCATTTGACCAATGCCGTTTTTAAGAGCATTTAAAACACGCGCAGCGTCGGGTTGAAGCTCGTTCATAGACGGCCCCACGGCACCCGCGGCCCCGGCTGCCTCAAGGGTATGACAGATGGCACAGGCTGGGGCAGCACCTTTTAAAAATAAAAGCTTACCGGCTTCATCATTTGCCCAGGTAACAGGGGTGAAGGCTGTCGCACACATCAGTACAACTGCAGCGATGACTCCAGCAAAAGGAGTAGGAATTATTGTTTGCATTGAATTGACAAGGCTCTGTTGAAGGTACTGCCGGTGTGTGGCTGAACTTGGTTGAATCGAAGGCGTACAAAGCCTCCCCGTACTCGGGGGGAGGCGTGAGTACAGCGCTTAAGCCACGGTAATTTTTACCGTGTGTGACATCCAACCACTATTCAAGTAGCCCGCCGCATTTTCAGTCGACTGCGCCACTTGCTCAACGCCTGATTTTGTTGTGACGCGGGTTGAGACATCGTACTGGCCGGCTTTCAAGGTTGTGGCCAAGACAAACTGACGCCAAGCGTATTTGCCCAAATCTGGGCCCACCAAGCGCGCGACTTGCCATGTTTTACCGCCATCAAGCGATACATCGACCTTGGCGATGTCTTCTAGGGCACCCATGGCCACGCCAGTGATTTGTACGGCACCCGCTTTGATCGGGCCGTTATCAGGCGAGGGTGACGTCACCCAAGATTTAGCATCCATGGTCCAAACTGCGGGCTGACTAGGATCGCCTTTTTGACCGACCGGTGACATGCGGTAGCCGGTTTTTTGAATGGCGGCTTGCGTCTGCTCTTTGGTGAATGCCAAACGTTTGATGTACTTAATATTGTTCACACCGCTGTAGCCCGGAACAATCAAGCGCAGCGGGCCACCGTGCGCTAAAGGCATCGGTTCGCCGTTCATTTCCCAGGCCAGCATGGCATCTTGCATTGCAGCAACAGGGACAGAGCGCTCGACAACCACGGCATTTGGATCAATGCCCTCAGGAAGCTTTTCGCCGCCTGTGCCTGTCATGTAGACCATTCCGGTAGAAACGCCTCCGAGTGCTTGAATCACTTCGCGCACAGGTATGCCCGCCCACATGACACAGCCCGCTGCACCCGTCTGCCATCTTGTGCCACTGGGTTTGCCTGGAAACAAGCCGCGACCATTGCCTGAACATTGCAACACCGTCGCCATCGTTTCGAACCCCATTTGCTTGAGATCAGCGATTGAAAGGGCCTGTGGTTTTCCAACGCCTTCGACAGTGACTTTCCAAGCGTTGACATCGCCAATGTCTGCCGCTGAGGGTGCAGGCAGATTGTTACGGATGAACAGGCGATCGCTCGGCGTGATGATGCTTGAGCCGATTGCTGAACGTTTGGTTTCAATCGTTGTCGGGGTATGGATGATCATGCTGTCAGCATGTTTCCAGCTGACATAGTTTGGTAACGGCTTTGCTGCGGATGCCGCAGGGACAGCGACGGCAGGGCTGGCAGCAGGTGTAGCGGCTTGTGCAGTGGCAGACCTTAAATTGAGCCCGGCGGCGGCCACTAAACCAACGGAAGCACCTAGCAGATTTCGGCGTGTGATTTTGATCGAATTTGTCATGATGACCTCTTAGCATTTGAGTGCGGTAGTCGTTATCGGTAATGAGGTAAAACTTGAAGGGCTTGGCGTCGGCAGCCGAGCTTATTTATTCGCTGTGGCACTACCTCTAATTTTAGCGGACTTGATGCTGAATGAAGCAAAAAGTGCTTTTTACACAGGCTCAGTGCTCCCCGCCCATTTTTTTGTGCTCGAAGCGGCTTAATAGGCGAACGAGTGGCCAAAGCAGGACGAGGTAGAAGATCGCTGCCAGCACGATGGGCGATGGGTTATAGACGAGCGACTGAGCATCCCGAGCCACGCGCAAGAGTTCGGGCATGGCCACAGCGCTTGCCAGCGTTGTAAGTTTAATGACTTCAATCGTGTTGCTGATCAAGTCGGGCATAACGTTTCGCGTAGCCTGTGGAATCTGAATGTAGAGCAATGTCTGCGTCGCAGAGAGCCCAGTGGAACGCGCCGCTTGAATCTGACCGCTTGGTACGCTTTCAAGACCAGCGCGAAAGATTTCTCCGTAGTACGAGGAGTTGTTTAACATGAAGCCGATCACAATAGCCAAAAGCTTTGGAAGTTCCCAGCCTAAAAATGGCGTACCGTAGTAAATAAATATCAGCAAGACGAGTGGCGGAAGGGCGCGAAAGACATCGATATAAACAGCAAGAATGCCACGCGCCCAGCGGTTTTTGAGCGTGATAGAAAGCACACCAACGAGTAGGCCTGCGATCAGCCCAAAGGGAATGACAAGCGCCGATAGAAGGAGGGTATTGAGTAGCCCTTGCAGCAGAAATGGAGCAACTTGAATGAAGATCGGAATATTAAAAAAATTATTCAGTAGTTCGTCCATGGCGCGCTCTATTGTTTCCAGCGAAAACGCGTTTCAGTCCAGCGACCTAGCAATACGACAGGAATAAAAATAAGTAGGCAACCGATCGCACCAAGAATAAGTGGCGTGGCATTGCCGGAGTTGCTCATGGCGGATTGAGAGTTATTAAGCACTTCGCTCAGCCCCACGACAGAGCCGAGAGCCGTACTTTTTGTGATCGCAATCACTCGGTTGGTCAGAGGTGCGACGGTTAGGCGCACGGCTTGGGGAAGCACTACGTGCAACATGCTTTGAAGCCAGTTTAGGCCTGTTGAACGAGCAGCCTCAGACTGACCTTTGGGCACGGATACGATCCCTGCCCAGCAGATTTCCTCTACGAACGCCGCCAAGACAAGCGAAAGCGCCAGCCATGTCGCGGTGAATGCGGACATAGAAATCTGGATGTATGGGAAGGCAAAGAACAACATCATGATGACAACAAGCGGTGGTAACGCACGCATGATGTCGGCAAAACAGATAATGAAAAAATTAATCAGCTTGACTTGCAACGCCCGCAGCACTGAAAGCCACATCCCAATCAATAAGCCCGTGAGTGCAACCAAAAAGCCGAGTTCGATCGTGACGAGCATACCGGTCAAAATATTAGGCAGGTATTCTCTGGCAATTTCCAGATTAAAAAAAGAGAAGACGAGAGCTTTTAGATCCATGGACTTGCGCCACCTACCCTCACGCGGAGTGATCGTTTAGGCGGGCGAGAAACGCCTGGGTTCGGGAATGTTGTGGGGCACCAAAAATTTGCTGAGGAGTACCTTGTTCTACGATCGCGCCCGCATCCATAAAGACGACATGATCAGCGGCAGCACGGGCAAAGCCCATTTCATGACTCACCACAACCATGGTCATGCCATCATCTTTTAGTTCGCGCATGACCTTGAGCACATCCCCGACTAATTCTGGATCTAAGGCGCTGGTCGGTTCGTCGAATAAAACAAGCTTGGGGCGCAATGCTAAAGAGCGCGCGATACCGACGCGTTGCTGTTGACCACCAGAGAGTTGGTCAGGAAAAGAGGCTGCTTTGTCGAAGAGGCCCACACGCTTTAAAGCTGCAAGGCCACGATCATTTGCTTCGGTCTTCGAAAGCTTTTGTACTTTACGCAAAGCTAGCGTGACGTTATCGAGCGTCGACATGTGCCGATATAAATTAAAGTGCTGAAAGACCATACCAATATTTTGGCGGATATGGTTGAGGTCCGCTTTAGCTGCAGCGATGTCTTCACCATCGACCAGTATTGTGCCGGCGGTTGGTTCTTCGAGACGGTTACAACAGCGCAACAAGGTGCTTTTTCCAGAGCCGGATGGCCCGATCATGAAAACCAGCTGTCCTTTGTTGACGCTCAAGTCGATGCCCTTGAGCACCTCGTTGTCACCGAAGGATTTGTATAGGCCGGTAATTTTCAGAATCGGGCTTTGCATCATGTCTTCTAGAGCAGTCTTAGCACTTGAGGTTGACAGGTGTTGGATCGTAGCCAGGCATGTTTGGTACGCCTTGTCCAGGTGTCACAGTCACCGCTGCTGAGCCTGGCGCTGGTGTAAAGTTAAACCACTTCTGAGCAAGCTTGCTTACGGTGCCGTCTTGTTTCAGACACTTCAGCGCGTTCGAAATGCGGTCTCGGCCTTCTTTGTCGTCGAGGCGAAACGCGAGTGACCAAACTAAGCCTGTGGGCAGTACATAGGTCATTTTCACCGCGGGGTTTTGCTTGGTGGCCCAGGCCGCGACGGTGTTACCTGCCATGTTTGCATAGGCGCGGCCGGACTGCACGGCTTGAATAGCATCAGCATTCGTAGCATATACATCAAACTTGAAGCCATACTTGACCGCGTTATCACGCGCCCAAGCCTCGTAGGCAGAACCTTTATTGACAGAAATTGTCTTGTCCTTGAGATCGTCAAGCGACTTCATATCGGGTGTCTTTTTATCTTGTACAAAAGCAAAGTCGGTATTGAGATAACCTTCAGAAAAAAGAAGCACTTTGGCACGTGCTTCGGTGACGGTTGTAGGTGCTAAAACAAAGTCATATTTTTTTGCGTTCAGTCCGGGGATCAGGGCAGAAAACTCGGTGCCGTCGATCGTAATCGTCGTGCCGAGCTGTTTCGCTAACGCGTGGCCCAACTCAACGTTAAAACCATCGATTCCGCCGCCAAGTTTGGGCATGGCATGTGGCGCGAAGGTTGCATCAACGCCGGTGGCGAGCGGTTTATTTGCCCATACAGCCGAGGCACACGCAGCGCTTAGCACCAATACCAGACCAAAACGTCCGGCACGCTTCGAGAAAAAATTTAAGCTAGTCATTGTCAGTCCTTTTCATAACAGAGGAGGTTTACCCAAGGCGGCACCTGCTCCTACACGCTCGGTGATGAGCGTGTAGTGTTCGGGCCGCCGATGGGCGGCGAAATTAAAAATATGTTGCTTAAACGTATCGCCGAGCCCGAGATCCGCTTGGCAGAAAATGACCTCATCCTCTTCGCTTTGGGCTTGCGCGACGATCTCGCCGGTCGGCGCCACGATCGCGGAGCCTGCGAATAAGTGAAAGCCATCTTCTTTTCCAGCCTTACCGGCTGCCGCGACCCAAACGCAATTTTGATACGCGGCTGCTTGTAGCGATAAAAGGTGATGAAACATCCTGAGGTGAGGGGGTTCATTCCAATGAATGTTTTCGGATGGTGTGTTGTAGCCGACGGCAACAATCTCAGCGTTTTGTAGGGCGAGGACGCGCCAGGCTTCTCCCCAGCGCCGATCGTTACACAACAACATTCCGATTCGGGAGTCCATGGTCTCCCAGACGTTAAAGCCTTCGTTACCCACTTCAAAATATTTCTTCTCTAGGTGCTGAAAGGGTGCCTGAGCCTTGTGGTCGCTGTGTCCCGGCAGGTGAATTTTTCGGTATCGTCCGACGATCTGCGCCTGCTGATTCACCAGAATAGACGTATTGAAACACTTACCCTCGCTTGAGATTTCAGCATAGCCAAGATAAAAACCAATATTGAATTTTTTTGCGGTATCGAACAGAATTTGTGTTTCGAGACCCGGCATGGTTGGTTCAAAGTAGCGCTCAATCGCTTCTTGTTCTGTCATCCAATAACGCGGAAAAAATGTCGTCAGTGCGAGCTCAGGAAACACCACCATCTTTGCGCCACGGCCGGCAGCCTCTTTCATCATTTCCAACAAGCGAGCGACCGCCTGTTTGCGGGTATCGCTGGGCTGTATCGGGCCGAGTTGGGCGACTGCTAGACCAAAGGTGCGCTTGCTCATGACTTAGGTTGCTCCTGTGGACCGACAGAAAAATACTTGCGCGTTAAAGCGTTAGGATTACCGGTCAGGCGTTGACGCAGAACAGGCTCGGGTGTTGATCGTTTAATGAATTTGCCCGACCCGCGCTCTACTTGTAAGGTGCCATGGTTCACAACTAAACGTCCACGGCTAAACACCTGTTCAGGCCAGCCGGTGATTTGTTTACCCTCGTAGGGCGTGTAACCGACATTGTCATGCAGCATCTTGGTCGAGATTGTGACGGCTTTCTCTGGATTCCAAATGGCGAGGTCCGCGTCGCTACCGACGGCGATTGTGCCTTTTTGTGGATACATCCCGTAGGTGCGTGCATGATTGGTCGCTGTCACTGCGACGAAGCGTTCGATTGTCATACGGCCTTTTAGAACGCCCTCTGAAAATAGCAAAGGCATACGCACTTCTAGCCCAGGTACGCCATTGGCCATGTCTTTGAACGTTGTCGCCTCTCCTTTAGGTAACTTGCCTGATTCGTCAAAGCGGTAGGGTGCGTGATCGGATGAGAACATCTGAAGGGTGCCGTTAATGAGCCCCTGCCAGATTGCCTCTTGTGAAGCCTCGTCGCCAGGCGGTGGGCTACAGCAAAATTTTGCGCCTTCCAGACCCGGAAGATCAATGTCTTTCGCCGTTAGAAACAGGTACTGTGGGCAGCTTTCTGCGTGGATGGGGAGACCTAGTGCTTGCGAGGAGTGAATGACGCGCACGGCCTCTTGTCCTGCGACGTGAACGATCAATAAGGGCACATCCACCAGGCGCGCGAGCGCGACTGCGCGATGGGTCGCCTCGCTCTCGGCGATGCTTGTGTGCGCAACAGCATGATACTTTGGTGCTGTCAGCCCGCGTTCGACCAATCGACGCGCGATCCAACGGATCATATCGTTATTTTCTGCATGGACCATGACGAGTGCACCTTCTTTGCTTGCGCACTCTAAGACATCTAGTATCTGATAGTCATCGAGCTTCATGCGGTCATACGTCATATATATTTTGAATGACGTAATCCCCTCCTTGATGACGGCGGGCAGATGTTTTTCTAAGGCTTCGGCCGTAGGGTCTGCCAAGATGAGATGGAACCCGTAATCAATCACTGCTTTTTCAGCCGCGCGCTTCGCGTAGTCGGCGACGACGTCTGGAATGTGGTTGCCGCGATGTTGTGCTGCGAACGGCACAATCGTTGTCGTGCCGCCAAAGGCGGCCGAAACGGTTGCGCTGTAAAAATCGTCGGCACACATCATACCCATGCCTGATAGCTGCTCAACGTGACAGTGGCTATCAATACCGCCGGGTAACACCCAGCGTCCAGCAGCGTCGATATCTTTTTTTCCAGCCGGTAGATTGTGCGCGATTGCCGCAATCGCGCCGTCTTTGATGCCGATGTCAGCGTAGTAGGTCTCGTTGGCCGTGCAAATGCGACCATTACGAATCGTGATGTCGAAATTGCTCATGGCGCTCATCGTTGTTCCTCTTAAGCCTTGACGACTTGTCTGCCGCGCGCGGTGGTCGATAAACCCACGCGCGCGACAGTGGCCTCAAGCTCTTTGATTGTGAGCGCGTCGATACGCATTCCGGGTGAGCGAATCGCATTGCAGCGAATTGCGCCGCGTTGTTGGTAAATATATTTGCGCAGCGCCAGGCCAATTTTTGGTTGAAACTCGTAGCGGATAAGCGGGCAGTAGCGGTCAAAGACGGCTGAGGCACCAGCGTGATCGCCTGAGGCGTAGCGGTTATAGATTTCGATTAATACTTCGGGATAAGCGAAGCCGGTCATCGTGCCGACAGCGCCACGCTGAAGTTCCTCCAAGAAAAACATACCGCCCAGCCCTCCAAAAATCTTCATCGCGTCATCACCGGCAAGTTCGCGAATCCGACTGATTTTTTGGCCAACCGGAGGCTCCTCCATTTTGATCATATTGACGCCGCCCTCCTTGCCAAGACGAGCGACAACTTCGGGTCGAATTTCTGTACCGAAAGAGTCTGGAAAGTCATGAATGACAACCGGGATACTGACGGACTCTGCGACGGTTTTGTAATAGTCGAACAGCAGCGCATCACTTGCGTTATCCAAAGGGGCCGCAAAAACTGCCGCAGCGCCTGCGTCTTGGGCTTCTTGCGCCTGCTCGATTGCACCGGTGATGCCATGGGCGCGAACGCCCACCCAAACCGGCACACGCCCTTTCGTGTGCCGAATAAAGGTGTCTGTCACTACGCGTCGTTCAGTATTGTTGAGTTTGTGTAATTCGCCCAAGAAACCAAGAATGGCTAAGCCGGTGACACCCGTATCGACCAGAAAGTCCACCAAGCTTTTGATACTTTCGGTATCAACCTTGAGTGCATCGTCAAAAGGTGTGGGGCAGATCGTAAAAACGCCTTTGGCGTTGGTTGGGACAGGCATAACGTCTCCGGCTTTGGAACTGTGTTGCCTAATCCTAAAGCTCTTGAGCTAGAACATCACTTATTTTTTTATTGTCCAGCTATAACTTTATGTTAAGGGTCTGTGCGACGCGACTAGGCGCTATTTTTCGGCATCGCGAAGCCTTGCTTCTTGACGGTATCGCGCAAGACCACGGCGAAGTCTTGCGCAAGCTGCGAAAGCGGCTCAAAGCGTGATTGGACAAGATTGATAGTTAAGGTTTTGCTGTGGACGATCGGACGCACCACGAAATCACCCTGGGCGCTGTGCGCTGAAAACTCATCAACGATGGCTATGCCCGCGCCGGCTTTCACCAACGAACAGGCATTGTGAGGAGAGCTCACCTCAATAGCGACTCGCCGCACCTGCCCAGCCTCTTGGTACATCTGCTCGACTAGCGTTCCAAAAGGTGTTTCGCTGCGATAGGACACCAGAGGATAGGGCAGAAGATCTTCGATTGTCAGCATTGATCCGCTCGCGAGCGGATGGTTATACGGAAAGATACAGACGAGGTTACCCTGACCGATTGGTTCGGACAGTAAATTTGGATGTTGGGACGGCAGGATGACCGCCCCAAGATCGGCTCGATGATCTAGCAGCATTTGTGTGAGCGGTACGACTGTCAGTGGCTGAAACGTCACCTTCACCTCAGGGTGCGTCTGGTGATACTGCGCAATGGCTAGCGGGATGAGCATGTGTCCGATGCTGGGGCTCGAGACTAGATGCAGGATACCGCTACGTTTTTCAGAGAGTTCGCTGGCTAATTCTTCAACGCGGCGCACGCCGTCGTAGACGGTCGCCACCACTTTAAAAAGTTGGCGGGCCTCTGGGGTTGGATAGAGGCGCCCCTTAATACGTTCGAATAAGGCGAAGCCGAGCCTTTGCTCGGTGTGCGATAACAAGCGACTGATGGCGGGTTGCGAAACGAACAGTAGTTTGGCAGCGCCGCTGATCGACCCCGAGGTCATGACCGCGCGAAAGACTTCAATTTGTCGCAGGTTCAATTGCATCGTTCTGAGCCCCTTTAACAGGCATCATGCATAGGCGCGGGATGAATCCAGGTCTTGGCTGTAACCATAACATCATGTTAAGGCTCATGCATAAATTGACAATACAAACATGTTTAGTCACTGCTAGACTTGAATAAAAGAGGATTTAGCCATGGTCAAAACCATATTTGTCATTAACCCAAACTCAACCCAAGCCGTTACAGATGCTTTTGATGAAGCATTGAATCCGTTGCGTTTGCCTGGCGGACCCAAAATTGAATGTTTGACCCTCGCTGAGGGCCCGCCCGGTATCCAGTCGCAAATGGACGTTGAGCAGGTAACCCTGCCGCTCGTGAACTTGGTGAGAGGTCTCGATACGAAAAACGGTGCAAGTGCCGGCGCCTATGTGTTAGCGTGTTTTAGTGATCCTGGGTTGCATGCCGTGCGCGAGGCAACGACCAAACCTGTATTGGGAATCAGTGAATGCGGTGTGTTGACTGCGCTGACCAGAGGCCATCGTGTGGGCGTGATTGCGATCTTGCGCCAGTCGATTCCTAGACACGGACGAATGTTTGGTGCGATGGGCTTAACCGAACGCGTTGTGGCAGAGGTTCCTCTTGGGATAAACGTGGTGGACTTAGTGGATGTAGATCGCACGCGCGCGGGGTTGCTGAGAGCCGGAAAAGCCTTGCGTGACGTGCACCAGATTGATGTGGTTGTGTTGGGTTGCGCTGGGATGGCAGCGCACCGGGCGTGGTTAGAAGAGGAGCTGGGTATCTCGGTTGTCGAGCCGACGCAGGCAGCGACAGCCATGGCGATCGGTCGAACATTGTTGGGTTGGTAGGGCAACGCACTGTGCAAGATCCACTGAAACAAAAAGATTTAACGCTGCGGCTCATGCATATTGTCGGCGAGGAAGGGATGCTCTTGAATCCCGCAGATCAAGAGATCTATGTCAATGATTGGTTAGGTAAAGCGCACGGTCGCACGGTTGCGGTGGTACGGCCAAGTAATACAACAGAGGTTTCGGCTGTCATGCGCTTGTGCCACCAATCGCATACACCTGTCGTACCGCAGGGTGGCAATACAGGTATGAGCGGTGGCGCAACCCCTGACATGAGTGGAGCCCAAGTCGTTTTGTCGTTGAACCGTATGAAGCGTATTCACGATGTAGATCCGATCAACAATACCCTGACTGCCGAGGCGGGGGTGATCTTGGCTGACATCCAGCAGGCTGCGCGTAAAGTTGGACGTTACTTTCCGTTGAGCCTTGGGGCAGAGGGCAGCTGCACGATTGGCGGAAACCTTGCAACGAATGCTGGCGGTACTGGCGTCTTGCGCTACGGTAATACACGCGATTTAACACTTGGTCTTGAAGTGGTATTGCCCGATGGCAGGGTCTGGAATGGTTTGCGTGCCTTGCGTAAAGACAACACTGGCTACGATCTTAAGGATTTGTTTATTGGATCCGAAGGTTCTCTCGGTATCATTACAGGCGTGGTATTAAAGTTGTTTGCTGCACCAGCGGGGAGAGTGACGGCGTGGGTGGGCGCAAAAACTTTAACGAACGTTGTCAATTTGCTCGGTCGTGTGCAAGCGCACTGTGGCGCGCGACTGAGTGCCTTTGAAATGATGTCAGCACCAAGCTTAGCGCTTGTGACGCAGCACTTGCCGGGCTATGTTTCGCCACTCGATCAAACCTTTCCGTACTATGCGCTGATCGAATTGGCGGATACTAATTCGTTGGGATTACAAGATATGTTGCAGGCGGTATTGTTTGCTGCAATCGAAGATGCGTTGATTGATGACTGCGTTGTTGCGATGAGTGAGGCGCAAAGTATTTCTATGTGGAAGCTGCGCGAAGGGATTTCGCTGGCGCAGGTCAAAGCGGGTAAGGCCGTTAAGCACGACATCGCACTTCCGATTTCAAGTCTTGCTCGTTTTGCGACAGAAGCGGATCAGTCTGTGCATGAGAATTTTCCTGGTTTACCGATTATCAACTTTGGTCATATCGGTGATGGCAATCTTCACTACAACGTTTTGTTGCCTTTGGATGTCGAGTACGAAGAGTATGCGCAGAAGACGGACGTTTTGAATAAAAGTATCCATGATTTGGTCACGCAATACAACGGTAGCATCAGCGCTGAGCATGGCGTGGGCACGTTGCGTCGCGATGAGTTGCGGCGCTATAAGTCAACCGTTGAAATGGACCTGATGATTGCGATCAAACGTGCACTTGATCCGAACCAATTGATGAATCCGGGAAAGTTGCTTTAGCCACAAAAGAGCTAATGCTTGGGCAACCTCAAAGTAAATTCACAACCCTTTTCCGGTAAGTTTTCAACACTTAAACTACCGTGAAGAACCTCGGTCGCAATCTGCCTGCTGATATAAAGACCCAAACCCGTCCCTCCTTTACGGCGACTAGTTGTATAAAACGGAGTAAACAGATTAGGCAATACAGTCTCGGCAATACCATTACCGTTGTCACTCACTTTTAAATAAATATGCTCAGGGGTTTGGCCACCAGAAATTTTAAGTTGGCGATCCTTTAGCCCGTCAAACGCATGAATGGTTGAATTCAGTACAAGGTTAGTCAGAAGCTGCCCAAGTGAGCCAGAATTGACGTGTAACGAAATGCTTGGATCAACCTCTAAGCTTAAGGTGCATTTTGCTTTTTTCAATACCGGTGTGAGAGATTGCTCAATGGACTGAAGATAGACTTTAAGATTGATTTCCTTTTTTTCATCCAAGGATCGATCTCGAGCAACATCCTTAAAGCCTCGAATCAGATCACTTGCACGCTTCAGGTTATCAAAAATAAGTTGGAAGGCAATTTCTTCATCCTCAAGAAAGTCTGTCAGCGCCGAGCCTGTTAGATTAGAGGCATTTTTTCTGACCGTCGCCGCGCTTTGACTCACGTGCGTGGTGGCTGTGATTGCAATGCCAATGGGATTGTTAATTTCATGGGCAAGTCCTGCAACCAGTACCCCCAAAGACTGTAGGCGCTGATTCTCTTGAGCCTCTTGTAGAAGGGTCTCGCGCTCGGCACTCACTTTCTTTAAGGCGCTAATGTCCTCTTCAAAAATGACATAGTATCTAGGTTCATTTTCTTCGATGATCACGGGAAAGATGCTAAGGCGGTTCCAAAAATCCTCCCCAGTCCGGCGCCGATCTAAGAACTCAACGGTACACGCCAATTTATTCTCTAACGTGAAGTGAATTTGCGTCATCGCCTCAGCGTCAGTGATCCCCTCCTGAAAAACGCGAGCTGTTGTGCCAAGCACTTCCCCTGCGCTGAAGCCAGTTATTTTTGTAAAAGCTGGATTCACATAAATGAGTGGTGTGCCAGGGAGTCTTAGATCCGCAATTGAGATGCTGAAGTATGAATTGTCTACAACAGCACCAACAAGCATCAGTTGTTCAACCTTTTGTACTAATTCATCCCTGGCAAATTGCAGAGACTTCGTTCGCTCGCTAACTCTAGTTTCTAATTCTGCATTTAGCAGAGATAAGCCATTAATTTGTTTGGCAATTTCGTTGGACATTGATTTAAAGGCATGTTGCAGTAAACCAATTTCATCTTTCCGCTTGGCAAGTTCTGGAAATGCAAAATTACCTTTAGAAATATTCTCTGCAATCGCTGCAAGCTCTGATATTGGCCGAGTCACATAACGGCTAAGCACTAGCGCTAATAGATAAAAAATTAATAAAGTGACGATGACGATAAGTGCCGAATACAACAAAAAGTTGAATCGAGTTTCAACTAACCTATCCCTAGAAATAGTGATCGTTGCGTTGCCAAGCTTGACGCCCTCAGCCTGAATAGAAAAATCAACAACCAGAGGCGAAATACTTGGATTATTTTTTTGATTGTATTCAGACGGTTCGCGCGCGATGAGGTTACCGTTGCGATCCCGAATGATAATGTCTTGGATATTATCTGAAGTGACGAGTTCCTTAAGGATCGCTATGACACTTGCATAATCGCGCTGAATTAACGGAGTAATGATGGCCGAGCTAAGGACTGGTTTGATTTGCTCAGACTGATAAATAATGTCTGTTTCCATTGAGTCTGTTGTGAGTTTGACCAACAGAAGCGCAGTCGTGACTGTAATGATGATCTGAACAGTCAGCCATATAAAAATAAGTTTTTTTCGAAAACTCCACGAAGTGAGCATGCTTATTTAGCCTGGCTCAGACCTTGACGTGTTGCTTCCGTAAATGAATCTAAAAATTTGAGTTGAGCATCGATGGGTGAATTCATGCCAGTAAACCCAGTCGACGAGAAAAATTGTTTGGCTTGCTCTGATTTCGGAAAGTTCAATATCAAGGCTTTCATTTTTTGTTTTTCATGACCCGTCACATTGGCATTGACCATGATGAAAAAGCCGGGCAACTTAACAAACGTATTGACAGGCTCGACCTAAACTAAAGCGAAGGACTCCACTGGGTGGCTCACTAGACGCCACACCGCCGCGGTGCAGTCTCTTTTGCTACCCAATGCCACACAAAAACTCTCTTGATTAGTCCGCGAGTAACACATTGATTTTTAAGAGTTTATAAAGATCCACTCGCGGACTTCGCCCCGAACCCACACAGCAGACTCACAGAGACTATCCGCCCCCAGAGACAAAACCCTCTCTTTTACCGCCCAGAACCCGCGTCTCCGCAGTCCGCAGCACCCCCCACAGAACCGCATGAACCCAAACCTGTAGGCAAAAAAATACCAACCCCGAAGGGTTGGTATGTGCGGTACTGGTGGAGGGCGTGATACTAAAGCTGAGGCTCGACTCGGCGCTTGTAATGTACGTGTGCAGGTTGAACCTAGCAACACCGCGCATAGGGATTAAATCTTTATCAATAAAAATCGCCCGTAGCTGAATGTGATGACGCCACACCACCGCGGTGCAGTCTCCTTCACTACCCAATGCTACAGAAAAACTCACTCGATCAGTCCGCAAGTAAACCATTGATTTTAAAGGGCTTATCAAAAACTGCTTGCGGACTTCGACCCGTATCCACGGCACAGACTCACAGAGACTATCCGCCCCCAGAGACAAAACACTCACTTTTACCGCCCTGAACCCCCGTCTCCGCAGTCCGCAACTCCCCCCACAGACGCGCATGAACCCAAACCTGTAGGCAAAAAAATACCAACCCCGAAGGGTTGGCATGCTTGAAAGCGGTGGCGTTGGAGGTATTTGAATTAAAACGCCACCCGCAAACCAACACTCCCACCGTACAATGTTTGCCCCGATCTGGCTTCACCCGAAACACCCGCATAGGCATAAGCATTGTCAGAAATCTTGACCGTGCCATACAACCCCACCTGTACAAAGGCAGAGCCTGCCGTTGCAGTGGTGACACTGCTTGAATAACCACCAAGCGCGGTATTCAGCGTAGGGTTCAACAAGCCAGAAGTATCGGCACCGACCGCAACGTTGGCACGATAGGTGTACTCATCTTTAAGCGGGTCTTTGTTCAGCGACCCTGCCGCCACACCAATCACGCCTCGTACTGCACTTCCGCTAAAGCGTGCGATGTTCAGAGCTGCAACACCACTACCTTCATCGTACGAATTTTGACCAACGTACTGATAGGTCAGTCGTGCGTAGGGTGTGACGCGTACATCGTTGTATTCAAACGCGCCGCTAATACCAACGCTTACCAACGCTTCGTTACCAAGCACTGCTTTACTGCTAAAGCCACCTGTGTAGCCCGTTGGGTCGTTGCGTGACAAGTTGGTTGAACTTAAGCCCACGCTTGCCATGCCATCGAGCACGTAGTCTTGCAGCACGGGCATTTTGCCGTACACAAACAACGAGCCTTGTTGGATCGTGCTGTTGCCACCAGTTGCCGCCACGGTGGTGTTAGATAACGAGATGCCTCCGCCAAGTTTCAAGCCGAGTTCTGCGTTTGAATAGGCATCTACACCGGTGACGATTTGGTACAGGTTGCTGTTGTAGCCGTTACCGCCGCCGTTGCTCGCGCGTTCAGAGCGTTGGTACGCGATCTCGCCCCACGCTCTGCCATCTTTCACCGCAGCATTTACGATGTTCACCGCATTCGGGTTGACCGCCGGGTTTGTACTCATGTTTGCGGTGGGCAAACCCGAAGTGTTTGTTGCGGTAATACCGCCTGTCAACAACGCATTGTTAAGCGCAGAATTAAGCTGGCTAGGTGCCATCGGATAGTCACCAAGACGCGCCAACACTGATTGCTGCACGCGTTGCGTGGTTTGGGGTAAGGTAGCCGCTGAGGCCGCGTGAATCTCACCCGCGAGCGCCTGAGCAAAGCTAGGCAAGTTTGCTGCGCTTTGACCCGCGGCAGAGTACAGCAGCGAGTCTTGCGCTGATGAAGCCGTGCCAGCTTTATTTACGCCTAACAACTGGTCTAAAACACCAGCCACTGCCCTGGCGTTTGTGGTACTTGAAGACAAGGCGGTGCTGTAAGAAGTCGGCACCGTCGCAAGATCAACGCTATTACTACTGTTGACGTTATAAAACGCGATGAACTGCGTGCCGCTACTTAACTCTGCAGGCTGGGTGAGGGTGGTAAAGCGCCCCGTGATGCCGCCTGCTGCAGTAATGATGCGAAACTTGTCGCCCAACACAGGCAAGTAAATACTGCTGCCATAGCCTACCTCGCTTGCACTGAACAAGTTGGATAAACGTGGTGTAAGCGTCGCGCCCGAAGTAATCGTCAGTTGACTACCGACAGTCACAAATGAGTAATAGCCCGAGGCACCCACGGGCGTGGCGCTGCTCGCTTGCGTCGCACCCGCAATATCTTGTTGATACGTTGACCCAGAGTTGAGCGTCAAGTTTTGAGTGAAAGACAAATAGCCGGGTGAGTTACCAGGCTTCAGCACACCACTTACAAGGCCATTACCCGCAATCGTGCCCGTGCCCATTAAGGTGCCAGCAGACGCTACAAACACATCGCCCGTGCCGGTAGGAGAAGGGCCGGCAACCACGAGGGTGCCGCCAGACACTGTGGTGCCCCCGCTGTAGGTGTTGGCACCGCTCATAGTTGTGCCTCCAGTGCCAATGAAAGTTAACCCGCCCGCGCCAGAAAACACTCCAGATAACGTGGCAGAGCCTGAGGTGGGCTGTTGAATCGTGCCGCCTGCGCTGGTGATTGCAATGGACACACTGGAGCTATCACCATTGTTTAGTACCAATGTGCCGCCCGCAAGAACTGGATTGGCTGTGACACCAATGCTACTTAAGCCGACGCTGGTACCCGCGGTGACATTGGAGGGCGTAGTGCC
>Ga0222712_10002479_pt1 | contig 21086 bp, 18 predicted proteins | sample C33_657DmetaG_FD_165043 | JGI IMG/M metagenome (GOLD analysis project Ga0222712, IMG submission 165043) | Estuarine water microbial communities from San Francisco Bay, California, United States - C33_657D | ecosystem: Environmental > Aquatic > Marine > Unclassified | place: USA: California... | reverse complement strand
CCAAGCAAATTCGTTAGCGATGAATATTTTTACCAATAATTCAGTTTCGATTTATGCTAACGGCACATCTTACCAAGCCCCTAATAACACTTTGCCATATAATTCGTGGACTCATTTTGCAATTGTACGTAGTAGTAATGTGACAAAACTTTACGCAAATGGGTCTTTAGTAACAAGCATTGGATCATCTGGGTCGATTACTGACAATACTAACTACACAGGTCTTTATGTTGCGGTTGGTGGGTATTACTCGACTGCGTATTTAATGACTGGATATGTTTCTAATTTTAGGGTTGTTAAAGGCACTGCCGTATACACCGGAAACTTCACCCCTCCAACAGCACCACTCACCGCCATCACCAACACATCCCTACTACTCAACTTCACCAACGCCGGTATCTACGATGCCACTGCGAAGAATGTGCTGGAGACGGTGGGTAATGCTCAGGTAAGTACGGCACAGAGCAAGTGGTCACCAACATCGATGCTATTTAATAGTGACACTAGCTGGCTACAGCAACCAGCAAGTGTGCTGTATGGATTTGGTACAGGTAATTTTACTGTGGAATGTTGGTTTTATTTAACTGCATCACCAACAACAGAAAAGGGCATTTTCCATATAAATACGACTATAAATAATACAACTGCTGGGTATGCAGTATCAACAACTACAACAGGATTTAATTTCTATGCAAATGGTACGTTTTACGCTTCAACAACAACGGCTCCCGTAGGGCAGTGGAACCATTTAGCCTACGTCAAGAATAGCGGGACTGTTAACGTCTATCTTAACGGCACTCTTATTCAAAACGGATCAAAGGCAGACAGTCAAAATTTAACAAACCCTTTGTGCTATGTGGGTCTTATTTACACTACAAATAGCGGCCCTCTTAGATATTTAGGATACATGCAGGACTTTAGGGTGACCAGAGGCTACGCTCGCTACACAGCCAACTTCACACCACCAACCGCAGCCTTCCCCGTTCAATAAGGACTGACTATGCTTTGGACAAAGAACGGATCAATACCTTACGAAACCACAGATGGTACGGAAGGCTGGCAACCAGCACCGGATAAGCCTGATTGTCCTGAAGGCAAGGAAGTGATTTGGGTAGCACCGCAGTGGATCATCAGAGACCCAGCACCGGCGAACCGTGAGGGCTATCAGTGGGCGTATTTCTTGAACGAAGGCTGGGTAGAGTTGGCTACTGACACACAAGCAGAGCAACCGATACAATCGTTTGCGACAGATCAATTTTCCAACCTCACGACTGCACAGCTATAAGGTAACAATGTGTACGGTTTCAGCGCCTATGCACAAACACCGTATGCGAGTACCGCAGGCGCAGTAACGCCAAGTTTTGACGGACAGGTCAATGAAACAGCGACCGGCACTGACTCTCTAGATACAACCCTCACTGCTCTAGCAGCAGTAGATGAAACGGCAACCGGCACAGATGTAATAAGCTCACTTGCCACACTCAACGCCAACACAGAAGAAACAGCAACGGCGTCTGAGACTGTAACGTCCGAATATATTTTCAATCTTGTTGCTGCGGAAACGGCATTTGGCGCGGATCAGATAACGTCAAATGCCACGTTAAACGCCGAAACCCAAGAAACGGCCACAGGTGCTGACGCACCCTCTGCAAACCTAACCTTAGGCACAGACATTGCAGAAACAGCGATGGGGGTAGATGTAACCGACGCAAGTCTTACGGTTAATTCTAGTGTTGCAGAAACAGCGACGGGAACAGATTCTATTGACGCATCCTTAGCCTACCAAAGCGCGATATCAGAATCGGCTAGTGGGATGGATGTGGTTGATGCGGCAGCAACATTTCTTGCACAGGTTAATGAGGCGGCGACAGGTGCGGATCAGATCACGGCGACTTATACGCTTGTGGCAAGTGTTGATGAGACAGCTCTTGGTACTGATGCTATTTCAATAAGTGTTTCTTTTGACAGTGCCATAACAGAAACTTCAACGGCGCAAGACACAACCGATACAGAGTTTTTAAGTGGTGCGGCTTGGGGGTCTGGTCCTTGGGGCAGTGGTGTTTGGGGTGGGGCGGCGCAATCTCAAATTAATGAAACAGCATCAGGTGCTGATTCAACTATTGCTAACCAAATTTATTCAGATGATATTCAAGAGTCGGCTACGGGCGCAGATAGCATTCTTGGTGGCATTACCCTTTTTGCTTTGGTTGATGAATCTTCCCTTGGTGCAGATGCCATATCGGTTACGGCCGATCTTAGTGGCGTTGTTGCAGAAGTAGCGTCAATAAATGATAATGCAATAGCTGGACTCAACTACAATGTAACACTGTTTGAAGCCGCTGTGGTTGTTGATTTATTGTTAGGCGGACTTTTGTGGGAGATTATTGATAACTCACAGACAGCTAACTGGGGCGGCATTGATAACTCGCAGACAGCAAACTGGGGCGGTATTGATAACTCACAAAATGCAGATTGGGAATTGGTTGAAACGGAGTAAATTATGACAGTAAATCGCACCACCTTACTAGACCTTCCTCTTCCTGTATCAGGTACAGAATCAGGAACTTGGGGTGATACAACCAATAACGGGTTGACTCAATACATGGACATTGCCATAGCGGGGATGTCTAACCTGACTAGCGCAAACTTCGCAGCCGGTGCCTTAACGATTGAAACAACAGAAGGCACTTCGTCTGCTACGAACATTACAGCGACAAGCGCTCAGTATGCTGGCTTCCGAGTTACTTCTCTAGCTACTAATTCCACCATCACGGTTGGAAATACCGGCACAAGTCCGGCACGTTCTTATCGGCTCATCAACGCTGACTCTACTTACACGCTGACGTTTAAAGCAACTGGACAAACAGGTGTCACGCTTCAGCCCGGACAATCAGCCGTAGTAGCTTTTAATGGAACTGATTATGTATTTATAGGTGCTGTTGGCCCCGGATCATCGTTAAACACCCCCCTTGCCGTTGTAGGCAACGCCACAGCAGGCGCAGAAATCCGTTTGCCAGAAGACACGGACAACGGCAGCAACTATGTTGCTCTTAAAGCTCCTGATACGTTAGCTTCTAACCTCACCTTTACACTACCTTCTGCGGATGGCACTAATGGCCAAGTTATTACAACCAATGGATCTGGCACGTTATCGTTTGGCACACTTGGTGTTGCTGGTGGTGGCACAGGATTAAGTACCACGACGGCTTATGGTTTGATTGCCGCAGGAACAACGTCTACGGGCAATTTTCAACAAGTTTCTGGCACTGGAACGTCAGGCCAATTGTTAACATCTAACGGCGCAGGTGCTTTACCCACATGGCAGAATGCGCCAGCTTCGGGTGTATCTAAAGGCCAATCCATCGCTTTTGCAATGATCTTCGGACTGTAAGGAGCCAATCGTGGCAAACCCAAATATTGTTAACGTCGCAGCCATTTATGGTGAAAACTCCAGTACGTCACTAACAACGACGAGTGCAACAAGTATTGTGAGTAATGCCGCCTCAAGTGGCAAAGTCTACAAAATCAACATGATCATGGTTGCAAATGTGGATGGCACTAATGCTGCGGACATCACCATCAACAAATACAGTGCAGCGGCTTTAGGTGGTACGGCGTTTCCCATCGCGTCAACTATCTCAGTGCCTGCCGATGCGACATTGATTGTGATTGATAAAACCACTGCGATTTATCTTAAAGAAAATGAGTCGATTGGTGCCACGGCAGGAACAGCGAGTGACCTTGTTGTCACGGCCAGTTGGGAAGAGATTAACGCCTGATAGGGGTATGCGATGTCCATTCGTTACCCAGCCGGATTTATAAGGATCGGCTACGACCCACTGAAGGTGCCTGACGCACCGACTATAGGCACTGCCACGGCTGGAGATACTCAAGCCTCAGTAGCGTTCACTGCCCCATCAAATGTTGGTGGCTCTGCCATTTCGAGTTACACAGCAGTATCAACACCCAGTGGCATTTCGGCTTCGGGGGCTTCTTCGCCCATCACAGTCACCGGCTTGACCAATGGCACAGCCTACACATTTGCTGTGTGGGCGCTTAATACGTATGGTCCGGGGCCATACAGCGCGGCTAGTGGTAGTGTTACGCCTGCCGAAGCACGAGGAGTGTTTGGAGGGGGGAATTTCCCAAATAATACCGTGATTGACTTTGTTGTTATCACAACTACGGGCAACGCAACGACGTTTGGCTCATTAGCGACGGCTGCGGGCGCACTAGCCGCATGTGCGTCGTCCACCAGAGGAATCTTTGCGGGCGGTAACGGCACAAACGTGATCCAGTATATAACCATTTCAAACGCAGGGAACGCGGTTGATTTTGGTGACTTGACTGCTGCTCGTGGTGGCTTGGGGGGTGCATCGTCAAACATTCGTGGGGTATTTGGCGGGGGAACAGGCGCCTCAAACGTAATTGACTACATCACGATAGCGTCTGTGGGTAACGCAACCGATTTTGGCGATTTAACAGTTGGCAGATACAACGCAAACGCTGCGTGTGCGTCGCCAACACGCGCCGTTTTTGCAGGTGGCGTTAACAGTAGCAACGTTGATCTAAATGTAATTGATTATGTGACTATTGCTACCACGGGAAATGCCGTAGATTTTGGCGACTTACTTAATGCGGGGTATGGTTTAACAGGCTGTGCATCGTCAACTAGGGGAATTTTTTCCGGCACTGCGTCCCAGTCTCTTGGTAACCTCAACACCATTCAGTACATTACAATCGCATCAGCCGGGAATGCGACAGATTTTGGTGACATGCTGGCTGGAACAAACGGCGGCAATTTTGCAAGCACATCGTCTCAGACACGAGGTGTTCTGGCAGGGGCGTCTTCGACCAATATCATCCAGTATGTAACGATTGCATCTGCTGGCAATGCTACAGATTTTGGTGATCTCACTGTTGCCAGAGGAGAATTGGCAGGCTGTTCCAACGCTCACGGAGGACTTCAATAATGCCTAGCTATTCAGGTGTATGGACCCTCTCTGCGGCATACCAAGCTGTTGCGGCTGGGAATTGGCCATATAGTCCTACGAATGGCCCTATAGGTGTTTTTTCTGGCGGCGGAACAGGTACCTCAAATGTTATTCAGTACATAGGTATTGCAACTACAGGGGACGCAACTGACTTTGGTGATTTGCCCGTAGCCGTTTATAGCGCAGCAGCTTGCGGCTCTACCACAAGAGGTTTGGTTGCAGGGGGATATTCACCGTCTGGCGGTAGCCAAATCAATAACATCAACTATATTACGTTTACATCCGCAGGTAATGCTACAGACTTTGGTGATTTGTCTGGCATAAGAAGCGATTTAGGTTCGTGTAATTCAAGTACGCGGGGATTGTTCGCAGGTGGTTCTAATGGCATATCTGGGGTTAGTAATATCTATTATGTGACGATTGCTACAACCGGCAACACTTCTTCATTTGGGTTGTTAGTTTCAAATAATTACAATTTGACCAGTTGTTCTTCTCCAACGCGAGGATTGTTTATCGGCGGCAATAGCAACGGCAATGTTATACAGTATGTGACAATTGCTAGTACCGGAAATACAACGGACTTTGGTGATCTTCTCAGCGTAGCTCTAGAAGGAAACATGGCCGCATGTTCTTCTAGTGTTAGGGGGGTGATTGCATCATCTGGCATAAACAATGAAATTCAATATGTAACAATCGCTAGTACGGGCAATGCTACTAATTTTGGTAGTTTGGCGACCTCAAAGTATGGTATGGGGGCGGTTTCGTCATCAACGCGAGGGGTGTTTGGTGGTGGAACATCTCCTAATGTCAATGTAATCCAGTATGTAACGATTAATACAACGGGTAATGCGACCGACTTTGGGGATTTAATTGGCGCCGACACTGCGTATATCGCCGGATGTTCCAACAACAACGGAGGGGTCCAATGAGCCAACGCTGGCCTGGAGGCCTCATTAAACCAACACCCATCACGCCAACAGGACCGTATCAAGACGGCTCGGCTTCAGGGGTATGGACACTTGATCAGATGGAATATTGGCTCCAGCAAGGGCTGTGGCCGATTGCGGGGAATATTGCGCCAAGAGGCTTGTTTGGTGGTGGCGGGGGAGCGAGTGGCGTTGTAAATGTAATTGATTATGTAATTATCACGACTACGGGCAATGCCACAGATTTTGGCGATTTAACTGTCGCCCAATCTGGTATTGGTGCTTGCTCATCTTCTACACGGGGTGTTTTTGGCGGTGGATCAAGTTCGGGTACGACAATGGACTACGTCACCATTGCCACTGCCGGAAACGCTACAAATTTTGGAAGCATAGCTACTGGCACTAGATACCTGATGGGTTGTTCATCATCAACTCGGGGATTGTTTGGTGGCGGATATGTTGCGGCGGCAACTAGTGTTATTTACTACATCACTATTGCAACGACAGGAAATACCACAAGTTTTGGAAATTTGACTGTTGCCCGCTATCGTGGCGCCTCTTGCTCCTCTACAACGCGTGGAGTATTTGCGGGTGGTATAACCACTGGAATAGTTAATATCATCGACTATGTCACTATTGCCACAACTGGGAATGCTACGGATTTTGGTGACTTAAGTTCTGGTTGGGCTGACTTGGGTTCCTCGTCTTCTTCAACTAGGGGTTTGTTTGGAGGCGGTGCCGTCCCCGGAAGTACAAATTCTATTGTTTATATTACTATTAACACGACTGGAAACTCATCAAGTTTTGGCGATTTAACTCAAGCCAGATATGGACTTGGTTCATGTTCATCTCAATTAAGGTCTGTTTTTGCGGGCGGAAACATTGGTGTTAAGGTTAATACAATTGATTATGTAACTATAGCCACCACTAGCAACGCTACAGATTTTGGCGATTTAACTGTTGCAAGAGAAGAGTTTGGCGCTTGCTCCAACGCTCACGGCGGTCTATAAAAAGGAAAAACAATGTCTAATGATTTAATTCTCAGCAACATGAACACTGCTCTGGCAATCAAAAAGCCAGAGTACAACTTAATGCTCAAAAACATTGAGAGCAAGATGCCTGCCGTGGTGCGGGATACCAGCAACTTCCACAAGTCGCACTCTCAATTCATGCAGGTGACGCTGGACATCACAGCCATTTCTCCGATTCGTAGTATCAAGCACACCCTTGCCGAGATTGACCGTACCAAGTCAGCCTTGCAAGAAGCCTATATCGGCCTTCGCAAAAAGCAGGTTGAACTGAAAAAGAAGCAAGCCGAGCTTGAGTCTTGCGAAAATTCTTTTGACCGTGAAATGCTGGAAATCGAGATTCTTGAACTCAATACGCACTTAGAAGGCACTCAAAACCATGTCAATGGTGCGCTGCGGAAAATGAACTTCCTCGTAAACCAGCACGATCAATTACTCAAAAAGATCGGCAAAGATGAGATCACTGAAGAAGACTACGAAAAAGAAGAAGCCAAGTACCACATCATGACCTGCATGAAGCAGGCTCTAAATGCTGCAAGATCGCGCAACGGCATGATTGACGAAGGCAATCTGATTTACTTGTTTGACCTTGGTATCAATGCTGCTCAAGCGCAGGCAGAGGTCTTTGCTTATCTCAACATGGAAAACACACTGATCTCTCAGGGCAACGCTCCAACGCACGAGATGACCATGCGATGGCTTGAGGCTTGTGCTGATAAGTGGGCTGATGATCCTGCCAAGTTTGCTGCACGGCGTGGGTTTGCAGTGTTTGATCGTTCAAGTCTTACCAACTCACCCCTGCTTGAGAGGGCAGCGTAATGCACCTGATTGTCGGCACCCCATGCTATGGGGGCATGATGTGTACCGAGTACACCGAGTCATTGCTCGGTCTAAAAGAGGCTTGCCTTCAGTACAACATCAAGCTGACCTGCATTTTCTTGGGCAATGAGTCTTTAATCCAGCGTGGCCGCAATACGATTGCCCATCATTTCTTGAAAACTGATGCAAGCCATCTCATGTTTATTGATGCTGATCAGAAGTTCCGTGCTAATGATATTGCTCGGATGATCAAAGCTGACAAAGGCATTATTGGTGGTGCAGTGCCTATGAAGGGCATCAATTGGGATCGAGTTAGGATGGGTGCCGTATTGAACCATCAAAACCTGCCGTCACTGACAGGCATCTTCAATATCAACAAGCTTGACGGCCATGACATGATGGACGCTAATCTGCCCTTTCAAGTCAAGCATGTGGGTACAGGATTCATGCTGATCCGCAGAGATGTGTTTGAGAAGCTTGAGCCTCATGTTGGCTGGTACACCAATGGTGGCAATACGATTGGTCAGGACAAAATCTACGACTTCTTCAAGGTGCAAAACGTCGATAACGAATTGTTATCTGAGGACTACAACTTTTGTCATATGTACCGTCAGCATGGCGGCACGGTTTGGGTAGCCCCTTGGTGTGAACTGGGGCATTTCGGCGCTTATTGTTTTTCAGGGCAGTATGCTCAAGGAGTTAGTCATGGCACACCAGTGCATCAAGTACCGGCTTAACGCTGACGGCACGATTCCATCATTTCTTTGCCTGCACCCCGAGGGTGTAGGTGGTGTATTTGTTGTTGGCGATCCTAGTACGCCAAGTCCTCGTGATATGGTTATGATTGGTCTGACTGAAGATGGTGTGACTGAAGGTGATTTTGAAATCGTGCCAACACAAGCAGACCTTCAAACCTATCTTGCTACGGTGGGTGCAAATTGGACGCAGCCTGATCCTGCTAATCCAAATGACCCAGAGGCAACCATTCCTTTTGACCCAGCAGCCGCAGCTTCTTGGGTGTGGGGAAGACTTGATGCGCTTAATGCGTCATGAACTGGTCTGATGTTCTCAAGGCAGTCATCCCGGTTATCGTAGCTTCATTGGCATGGCTGCTTGGTCAGGTTGCTGACTTCTCCACGCGGTTGACCAAGATCGAAGGGTCTATGCCTGCCTTGATTACCAAGGAAGGTGTGCCGACTGATAGCCCAATCTCTGCTGAGAGACGTGCTTTACAGAAAGAACAACTCATGCAACATATTAACGAACTTCAAGTTAAGGTCCGTTTGCTTGAAGAGCGCGAGAAACTAGGGAAACGGTAATGTTTGAGCTTCTTGGCGGCGGTCTTTTGGGTTCCATCTTCGGTGGATTATTTAGGCTTGCGCCGGAGATCCTGAAGTTCTTGGACAAGAAAAACGAACGCCAGCACGAGTTGTCTATGTTCCAGCTTCAGACCGACTTGGAAAAGCTTCGCGGTGAGTTTCGCATGGAGGAGAAGTATGTTGACTACTCCATTTCGCAGATGGATACGATTAAAGAGGCGTTTAAAGAACAGGCTACCACTGCTAAGGAAGCTGGCTGGCTTGCGTCTTTTATCACTGCTATTACCCGTCCGGGCCTTACTTGGATTGCTTTTGGCGTGTACGTGGCTGTTAAAGCAGCCGGTTTAACGATTGCATTTCAAACCAATGCAAATTGGGCTGAAGTCTTAACCAAGTCCTACGACGAAGATGACTTCGCTATGCTGAACATGATGTTAACGTTCTGGTTTGTAGGACGGTCCATAGAGAAATACAATAAATCGTGAATGAGGCAAAGAAGCTTTGCAAGGATGTACTGATAAAGCCCTTTGAAGGGCTGGCAAAGCGTTTGCCTGATGGAAGAGTTCAAGCCTATCCCGACCCCGGAACCAGAGGACATCCTTGGACAATCGGTTGGGGAGCCACAGGGCCGGACATCAATCCAGGAACCGTCTGGACCATGCAGCAATGTGAAGAGGCGCTTGACCACCACATAGAGTATTTTGTACAGGGCATAATCAAGCTATCACCAAAAATTCAAACTGCACTTCCTAGACGCATTGCCGCAGTGACTAGCTGGGTCTACAATTGTGGCCTAGGGAACTACCGAGTTTCCACATTCAAAAAGCGCGTTGATGCGGGGGACTGGGATGGTGCAGCAGACCAATGTATGCTCTGGAATAAAGCTGCTGGCAGAGTTCTTCCCGGACTTACACGCCGTCGTGCAGCCGAAGCTGCCTTGATGAGGTGAGGAATGCCTCTTACTAAAGTACTTTATAAAAACGGTGTTAACCGAGAGAACACAAGATACACAACCGAAGGCGGTTGGTATGTATCCGATAAAGTTCGTTTCCGCCAAGGAACGCCGGAAAAAATAGGCGGATGGGTACGCATATCTGCTAATACATTCTTAGGCGTTTGTAGAGCTTTGTGGAACTGGGCAACGCTTGGTGGTCAAAACTTGATGGGTGTTGGCACCAACTTAAAGTATTACATTGAACAAGGTGGCGCTTATAACGACATCACGCCCATAAGAACAAGAAATTACACAACGTCGTTAAGTAATCCATTTGATACGACCAATACCAGCACATTAGTAACTGTTAACGATACGGCGCATGGGGCGCAAGCTGGAGATCTTGTCTATTTCACAGGTGCTACTGCGGTGGGCGGTGTACCCGCAGCAGAACTTAATACAAGACATGTCATTACTTCAATTACTAGTGCCAACGCTTATGTAATCACGGTAACAACAGCGGCTACTTCGACGGTAACAGGTGGAGGTGGTACGGTAGCCGTTGAGTACTACATTAATACTTTTGCATTAGGCGCAAACCCATTTGCAACAACTAATGGATCAACCGTTGTTGTTGTAACAGCCAATTCGCACGGCGCAATAAATGGCGACTTTGTAACTTTTAGTGGAGCAACTGCTGTAGCTGGGTTGACAATAAATGGTGAGTATCAACTCACTTATATCAACGCCAACAGTTACTCTATAACAGCGTCAAGTAATGCAAATGCAACAACAACTGGTGGCGGATCAGCCGTACTTGCTTCTTATCAAATTAATACGGGTCCAGCGGTACAAGTTCCAGTCGCAGGATGGGGCGCAGGGGCATGGGGGCTAGGCGCGTGGGGAGTAGGCACAACGTCACTAGATTCTATTCGCTTGTGGTCGGCTAATAACTTTGGCGAAGACTTAGTCTATGGGCCAAGAGGTGGAAACGTTTATTACTGGGACGCTTCAACATCAGTAACAACTCGTGGCGTGGCTATAGAAACACTACCAGGTGCAATCGATCCACCTATCATACAAAACTTTATATTTGTATCTGATACTTATAGGTTTGTCATTTGTTTTGGGACAAACGATGTTGGTTCTTCCACTCAAGATCCTATGTTGATTCGGTGGTCTGATCAAGAATCAGTGGTTGACTGGTTGCCAGCGGCAACAAACCAAGCTGGATCAATACGTTTATCACATGGTTCAGGAATTATTACAGCCTTGCAGACAAGGCAAGAGATTGTGGTTTGGACCGATACATCGCTATATTCACTTCAGTACTTAGGCGCACCCCTTGTCTGGGGATCTCAATTACTGGGTGACAATATTTCTATTATCGGCCCAAATGCCGTAGCAATTGGTTCAGGCATCGTTTTTTGGATGGGTAAAGATAAGTTCTATGTTTACTCTGGTCGTGTTGAAACATTAAACTGTGACTTAAGAAAGTATGTATTTAGTGACATTAACTTAGCGCAGAATGATCAAGTATTTGCTGGCACCAATGAAGGATTCAATGAAATTTGGTGGTTCTATTGCTCGTCTGATTCAACAACAATAAACAGATATGTTGTTTACAACTACGCTGAAAAAGTATGGCATTACGGCACAATGGCAAGAACGGCATGGATTGATGTTAGTTTAAGAGACTATCCGCAAGCAGCAACGTATAGTTATAACTTGGTTAGCCATGAACTAGGTAATGACGATAATGAAACAGGAACACCTGTAGCAATTAATGCTTACATTGAGTCGTCTGAGTTTGATATTCAAGATGGGCATAACTTAGGATTTGTTTATCGAATACTTCCAGATTTAACTTTTACAGGTTCAACATCATCAAGCCCACAGGTGACGATGACATTAATACCTATGATGAACTCTGGATCTGGTTATAACAATCCTCAGTCAGTGAGTGGCAGTAGTTCTGCTACCGTGGCTAGAACATCAACCTCAGTCATTGAACAATTTACGGGCCAGGTTTATGTAAGGGTCCGTGGCCGTCAAATGATCTTCAAAATTGAAAGCACAGACTTAGGTTCAGCATGGCAACTTGGTGCGCCACGTATAGACATAAGACCAGATGGTAGAGCTACAGGACGCGGTGCATGATCAAGCTTGATAACCCAGCGCCACCTAACTTACCGTTAGCGCCTAGCGTATATGATCAAACGTACTTTGAGTCTTTGACCAACACGTTAAGGTTGTACTTCAACAGGATTGAAAACGTCACAAGAAATTTACTAGGTCCAGAAGGTGGGATTTATTTAAATTTACCGTACGGTGCTTTTTATGACACTGCGGATCAGACTGCGGCGTCAACAACAACAGCATACGCTATCACCTTAAACGGCACCACCATATCAAATGGCGTTAGCGTAGAAAATAATAGTCAAATTACGTTTGCATACGAAGGTGTCTATAACATCCAGTTTAGTATTCAACTTGCAAACGATGACAACGCCGCTCAAGATATAGACATTTGGTTTAGAAAAAACGGTGTAGACATATCAAACTCAAATAGTCGGTTTGGGTTGGCACCACGAAAATCGGCAGGTGACCCATACCATGTTATTGGTAGTTTGAACTTTGTAGATTCGTTTACAGAAAACGATTATGTTGAGTTGTATTGGAGAACAAGTAATACATCTGCGTATATTGAATCGTATACAGCGCCTTCTAGCCCAACTAGACCTGCTATACCTTCAGTAATTTTAACGGCGACCTTTGTGTCATCTACACCAGCATAATCATGGCTTTAGATCGTTTTGGTAATTTTATAGATCCAGAAGGCGATGGCGGGCTGTTTAATACAACGCAGTCTGACTTGATAAACATTATTGCGCCTACGCCTACTCCTATTGCTCCAACACCTACGCCTACACCAACAACTACACTAAACTCTGTTTCTAATCTAACGCCACAGTTCACAAATAAGGAAATCGCTGACTATGTTTCTGCTGTTTTGGGTGGTGCAGGAACTGATGCGGAGAAAGCGGCTGCCATCAATGCTGCGGCGCAGCAATACGATGTTACTAGAGAACGGCTTGCTGCATCTACGGGATATGGTTTAGATGTTGTTAACCAATATTTAGGTGCATTGCCAACAAATGCAGGTGTGACGCCTACTTCTACGGGTGTGTTATCCACAGTAACTGCGACACAACCATATAGCGCTACGTCTGGAAGTGCTGTTGACACCACTTCAGGTGCAACAGGCGCATTATCTAATCAAGTCGCATCTGCACCCATAGGAGGCGGCACAGCAACCCCGACAGGAGCGTTACCAACAAGCACGACGCAAGGAGCGCTACAGGCGACAGGCGCGTTGCAAACGGCGGCAAGCACAACTGACGCGGCTAAAACTACTCCGACTGGCGCTCTTGCAAACGCTGTCGATACTGTGGCTTCGTCTGCTGGTACAGATACGACTCAGGGTGCATTGTCAACAAGTAACACTGGTGCAACTTCAATTGTTGGCGCAACAGGTAATGATACTGTTACTGGTGCAGCAGATACAAATCGAAATAACGCGATAAAAAACCAGTTTTTATCTATTTACGATGATCCCAATAAGACCGGGTATCAAAAAGCTCAAGAGATAAAAACGCTTGCGGCTAATGCAAAAGTAAGCGATGCTGAAATAGCATCAGCTTTAGGATTTACTGGCGCAGATGGAACAACGCTCCTAAATACGTTTTTGAATCAGCAAGATCCAACAACGCGTGCTATTCAAAGGTCTTTTGCAGACGTATACAACAACAAAGATCTTACCCATCAACAAAAAGCGCAGCAGATCAATCAGCTTGCATCAACGAACAAAGTCAGCAGAGATCAAATAGCTACTGCTTTAGGTATCGATTCAGCCAATCTCAACACGTATCTTGATCAAGATCCGACAGTTATTAGCAGTTTGTTGGCGACAGCGAATTCTCCAGATAAACCTGAAGACTATACATATGAAACGGATTATGAAGGTTATCAATATCGGGTTTTAAGTAAACAAGGTCTTGCGGCAAAGCAAGCAAGAGCAGATGCGGGCAGGCGGCTTGAAGCGCTTGGCTACGAATTTTTTGATCCTGACGGACCTGCTTATCAGGATGATTTTGGTACGGTGAACGATAGACCAGCAAAGTGGCTATCACCACAAGAGGCGGCTGGTGTAACTGGCACGAAAATAAATAATCAGTTAAGAAATCAGGCTTACGTTCAAAGCACTGATTATCTTGCTCCTGCGCTCAGTCCTCTTGCAAATCAACTTCGTCAAAGTCTTGATGCTGTAAATTCTTCGGGGGGTATGCTCGTAAATCAACCTGCGTATTTTTACAACAAAATTGCTGAGGAACTTACGGCAAAAACAGGTATTACTAATTTAGATGATATTGGTCATAGAAAACTTGAAGGGCGTTGGATTGATGCCGGTGGAGAACCTCCTGTCTCATACTTCATACGTTCGGGCAGCGACCAAATAGAGTTGTATGACGATGAGTTTTACAACAAAAAGACCGGACAAGTTTTCCCCAATGGACGATTGCCAAATTTCAAACATGGCATTAGAGATGACGAAACTGGCGCTTATTTCACAGTAGGCCCAGACGGCAAACCAAAATTACAAACGTATTACGCGAATGAAGGCGAAGCATGGAAAGACGCGCTTTTGCCGCTTGCGATCATCACGGCGCCGCTTACTGTCGGCTCAAGCCTAGCCGCGCTTGGCGGTGCAGAGGTTGCAGCATCAGCACTAGCCTCTGAACTTGCGGCGGCAGATATAGCTTTAGGTGGTCTTGGTGGCTCCGCTGGTGCAGCAAGCCTAACCGCAGGTGCTTTACCGGCTGTTGGGTCATTAACTTCAACACTCACCTCAGCATTGCCAACAGAACTTGTTCAGGCCGGACAAACGCTTGCAAGCACGTTTAACACGGTCCGGCCTTATCTTCAAGGTGCCAACGCGCTGTATCAAGCTTCACAGGGGAATATCGCAGGAGCTATTTCAAGTGGTCTTGGTGCGGCGGGTGGGTTTGGCGTCCCTGGTGCAGCAGAAGCAGCGAGAATATTTAATCTTGGATACGGTGCAACTCAAGGCAACTATCTGCCCATAGTGCAAGAACTACTCAATCAAAGTGGTGCGGGTGGAGCGCTTGCAAATACAAAGATCGCTGGGGATTTTACATTAGGCGATGCGTTCAAGGGTGCAAGCTTCCTACAAGCTTTGCAAAGTGAAAATCCTACGGTCATCCTTAATGCAGCCGCATCGCTAACCGGAAGCCAAGATCTCAAAGTAGCAGCCGCAGCTAATAACTTTGTCAACATACTTAACAACCCAAATGCAACGGCATTTGACGTTGCCATGGGTGCAGATCGGATTGCTCAGACTTTAAACACTGCAAGTAAACAGCCTCCACCGAAAGGCGCTGGCGATCAATCCTCAGTAACTGGCGGTACTGGAAACGATTCAGTCGGCGGACTTAACAGTACTTCAGTAACCGGCGGTACAGGAAACGACTCAGTCGAAGGAACGCCAACTACACCTACGCCAACTGCGCCTACGCCCACAGTTACTCCTACTTCACCAACGTATTTAACAGAATCACAAGCATCAGATCTGTTAAAAATTGGCGGGTTTGATACGTCAGATGATGACCCTGTTGCTCAAGCAATAATTAGAGAGTTATCTGGAACAGAGTACGCACAAGCAAACCCAAATCTTTTTTTACCAGATATTAATGATCCAAATAAAGTAAAAATTCTTATTGGTGAAGTTTTGCCACAAGTTGTAAAAGAAGCGGCAAACGACCCAACGATGCAAAGATCGTTGTGGGGGAAAATAGTTGATTTTGGAAAAGGTGCTTTAAGTGCAGCACAAAGAGTCCCCGGAATAGTAAGCGTTATATCAAATGTATTCCGTGGATTAGAACCCGGCGAGTTAAATACTGGCGAACAAGAAATATTAGACAAAATAAGAAACGAAGTTTCTAATGATTCATATCTTGCCAACGAATTACAGCGGCTATTAAATCGTGTTCCATCGCCTACAAGCATACAAGATGCCGGTCAAATCGGACAAATTATTGTTCGCGCATCAAGACTTCTAGATCCTTCTGTTTCACCAGAAACAGAACCCGAAGTAGTTCCTTCCGATGATCCTGATTGGGAGAGGTTTAAACGTCGTATTTTTGAACCAATTACCCCAACGGTTACTCCGACCGCAACTCCTACTGTCACTCCTACGGAAACCCCAACAGTAACTCCTACTGTTACACCAACAAAAACCCCGACGGTAACGCCTACTGTTACACCGACAGAGACACCTACTCAGACCCCTACTATTACTCCAACAGAAACACCGACCACAACGCCAACAGTTACACCAACTGTAACTCCTACTGAAACACCTACTGTTACTCCTACAGTTACGCCTACGGAAACCCCGACGGTAACCCCAACTGAACCAGTTACTCCAACAGTAACGCCAACAAAAACGCCCGTTGTAAAACCAATAGATCCTAACGATCCACTAACGTGGCCTGACCCAGATTTGTATCCTAATTTTGACCCGTTACGGCGTGAAACTTGGCCCGAAGAAATTCCTACAGATCAACCAAAACCATACGATCCAACCAAACCAATATTTGATCCTAGAAAACCTACGACTTGGCCTGATCCTATTGATAATCCATGGTTTGAAATTGACAATCCTAGTACATGGCCTGAAACCAACATTCCTCCGGCTATTACACCTACTGTTACACCGACCGTAACACCTACAGAAACGCCAACCGTCACTCCTACTGTTACACCGACCGTAACGCCCACGGTAACACCAACCGTAACCCCTACAGTGACTCCAACAGTTACGCCTACGGTTACACCTACTGTTACACCAACTGTCACGCCTACTGTGACACCAACAGAAACACCAACTGTTACACCAACGATTACTCCGACTGTTACACCAACGATTACTCCGACTGTTACACCTACTGTTACACCTACTGAAACGCCTACGGTTACCCCCACCGTCACTCCAACAGTAACTCCTACTGTTACACCAACAGTCACACCAACAGTTACTCCTACGGTTACACCTACAGTTACACCTACAGTTACTCCAACAGTTACTCCAACAGTTACTCCAACTGTTACTCCAACAGTTACTCCAACTGTTACACCTACTGTCACTCCAACTGTCACACCTACTGTTACACCTACGGTTACTCCAGTAACTCCAACCGTAACTCCGGTCACCCCAACACCCACCCCAATAACGCCTACTCCAACACCAACTCCCGTTACACCGACTCCTACGCCTGTTACACCGACTCCTACGCCAACCCCAACGCCTATTGCGCCTACGCCTATTGCGCCAACACCAATAGCACCTACTCCAATAGCGCCTACTCCAACGCCTACAATACGAGTTACTCCTGTATCTGTACCGACATCACGTCCAACGCCTACTCAAGGAGGTCAGATGTCCATGCCTATGGCGCAAGCCGTAGCTGCGGCATTTGGTATGCCTCAACTAGCCAACGTGTTTTATTACGGGAAAGAGTTTGGGTCTAAGAAACAGAAACTGACCAAAGAAGGAAAGTTAGAAGAGGAAGAGTACAAACCTCTCAGCGTCACGCAACCTGGCGCTGAACCCGAGCAGATTGCAGAGCAGATTGAATCAACCAAGAAAACCGAGGACAATATTGTCAATCAGGTATTGAACACCATCGATGACGATACCGTCTCTTTTGACGACCTGATACGCATATTGAGAGGGCAGTAAATGAATCCAATATATGATGAAGATGGCAATATCATTGGCTATGAAGACGCTGAGGACGTGACATCTGAAGATGACAGTTGGTTTTGGAACTCTATTGGCATTGACCCAAGAACTATTACTTATCAAGAAACAAGTCCAACCAATGAAGAAATCGAAAAGTCGTTAGGCATTTCGTCGTCACCGTTGGATTTTTTAAAAGCGGTATTAAGCGGCAAATCAAGCCTTGGAGCCGCTGGATCAGTAGCTGGTACATTAGGTATGGCCGCACTTGCAAACAAAATGTTTGGGGGTAGTGGCGGCGGTGGATATGCTGGTTACCAAGGCGCTATCCCTACCTATACAGCATCTCGTACCATGAACACAATACCAACGACGATGACTGTTCCCACTGAAGGTGGCGGTACAAAAGTAGTTCCACGAAGACCAGGATCTGGTGGCGTTACTTACTTTAGCCCGATGGTATATACGCCTCAATCAACTGTTACTGGTGGAGGTGGAAATGACACGGTTAGAGGTGGGACTGGAAATGACACCGTAACAAGTGCAGGCGGCGGCATTATGTCGTTACGTAATGGTCACCTTGGTTCCTACTCAGACGGTGGACAACTATTGCGCGGCCCCGGAGATGGAGTAAGTGATGATATTCCCGCAACCATCGCAGATAAACAGCCTGCACGTCTTGCTGATGGTGAGTTCGTAATTCCTGCACGTATTGTTTCTGAACTTGGTAACGGATCTACAGAAGCTGGGGCAAGGAAACTTTACGCCATGATGGATAGGATTAAGAAAGCTAGACGCAGTGCCAAAGACATTGCGGCTGATACTAAAACTGATCGTTATTTGCCGAGGTAATTATGGCTACTGCTGCACCAACTTCTTCCCCAGTCGGCACATCTACCCAATCTACGTTATCTGAGTATGCTGGTCCTTATGTGACCAGTATGTTAGGTAAAGCACAAGCTTTATCTGAACAGCCATATCAGGTTTATCAAGGGCCAATGACTGCGGGTGAATCTGCTTTGCAGTCAAAGTACTTTACAGGGTTAGGTGGGCTTACGTTTCCTACACAGTTAGGTCAAAGCTTTTCGTCTTCGACGGCTCCAACATTACCAACGGCTACCGGACCGGCAGGATCTACTACGCCAACCGGACCAGCGGCGCAGTATATGAACCCGTATCTCCAAGCGGTTCTTGCGCCACAGTTAGAAGAACTTCGGCGTCAAGCTGGAATTACACAACAAACACAGGCAGGGAAAGCCGCACAAGCAGGTGCATTTGGCGGCACACGGTATGGACTCATGGAAGCAGAAGGTGCAAGAAACCTAATGCAAGAGATGAACAAAACTATTGGTACGGGTTATGCCAATGCCTACGATAAAGCCATGCAACAGTTCAATGCTGAACAAGGCCAAGCCAAAACACTAGCCGACATGATTGCAAGTGCTGGCGCTCAACAGCGTGGTATTGAACAAGAAGGTATTACGGCGGACTACAACGAGTTCCTTGCACAGAGAGACTATCCGCAAAAACAAGTTCAGTTCTTACAGTCCATGCTTCAAGGTCTACCCATTTCGACGGTCTCAACATCGCAAGCGCAACAATCAGGTATTGGTCAGTTAGCTTCAACCGCAGGTTCGTTGGGTACTGTTTACGATCTTCTTAAGAAACTGGGCATTACTGGTTAAGGAAAAACTATGAACCTCGTTCAAATTCAAGAGCGACTCAAGGACATGCCAATTCAGGCAGTGATGCAATACGCCAATGGCATGAACCCTGATGTACCTCCGTACTTGGCGCTTGGCGAATTGAACAGGCGCAAGAAAATGGAGCAATCCATGCAGCCTGCGGAAATGCCGCAAGGCACAATCAAAGAACAACTTGAACAAGAAGTTGGTCTTGCTGCACTGCAAAAACAATTGATGAATCAGTTGCAGACTCAAGGTCTCCGACAGCAACAAGCGGCTATGAGTCAAGGCCAGCAGATGGCAAGGATGCCTGGACCTGCGCCACAAGGCGTACCGCAACCAGAAGTTCCTGAAGAAGTAGAAATGGCTGGCGGTGGTGTAGCTACGCTTATGGTTCCAGACAATCAGTTTCAGTTTGGGTCGGGTGGGATTATTGCGTTTAAAGATGGTGGCTTAAACCCAGAATTTGTAATCAACCCCTATGAAGGTCAAGACATTGAACCTTCAGATAGACAAAAACGTCGTGCCGATATTGACGAAGCAGAACGTTTAAGACGAGAAGAAATACGTGACAGAGCGGAACGTCAAAAACGTGCTGAACAACAGGCGGCACAAGTAGAGTTTTTGGAAAGAGCTGAAGTTCCTGTTGATATGGTTAAAGCCGTCCAAGAAGGACGTGTTTTGTCAACCAATCCAATAACACCAGATAGAGGTTTTACTGACAATCGTGGAGAAGCCCGTCGGTTCCCGCCAGGACCGCCACCACCTGCGGTTGCTCCTGTTGCTGCACGAGTAATGCGGCCTGTTCAACAAGCGGCTGCACCTCAAGGTATTGCTGCTGTTGCACCGCAACAAGTTGCATACCCACAAGCCGGACCTATGCAACAAGCATTAGCAGCTATGGCTACGGGACCGCAAACCCCATATCCAAGTTATGAACAAATGCGTAAAGAGGCTGAGGCAAAAGACGAGTATCTTAGGAAACGTCCTGGCGAAAAGCTTGAGCAGTATTTGTCTACATTAGAGCGTCGTGACCGAGAGGATCAGGAACGTTTTCAAGAGATGGAAAAAGAACGTACTCGAGCAGCGTTATGGAAATCGTTAATTGCTGCTGGTGAAGCGTCTCGAGGACAAAAGGGAATTGGCGCATTGCTCGGTGGCTTTGGTCGTACAGCCGGTGAAGAATTAGAAGCTGGCCGTGGACGTGAAGAAAAGCAGCGTGCATTGATGCGTGAGCGTGAAGCAAATCGTATCAAAATGGCGCAAGAGATTGAAAACGCTAGGATTGCAGCATCGGAAGGTCGCTTCAAAGATCAGCGTGAGCATGAACAAAAAGCTGCTCAGTACAATCAAGAAAACAAAAAGCTTGAGGTACAAATCGCTACGACACAAGCCAGTATCGAAGCCGCTCAACAAGGCAGGCAGTTTGAAGTTAACGCAGCAAATGCAAGATCGTTTGCAGAGTTGCAAGCGCGAGCGGCAGAAGGAAAGCTTGATCGTGAAAACCGAGTATTAGTTGCAAACATTCAAGCTGCTTCTGCTAATCGTCCCGGAGAAGC
>Ga0222712_10002478_pt1 | contig 21092 bp, 15 predicted proteins | sample C33_657DmetaG_FD_165043 | JGI IMG/M metagenome (GOLD analysis project Ga0222712, IMG submission 165043) | Estuarine water microbial communities from San Francisco Bay, California, United States - C33_657D | ecosystem: Environmental > Aquatic > Marine > Unclassified | place: USA: California... | reverse complement strand
AATATGGTGATTATACTTCAAAATCAAAATATGTAAGAGTTGTAGTTCAGGATGCAAACGCTAATATTTTAGGACCTGGTTCTTATCCAATATCAGCAGCACCATTCGGACACGCAGCATACACTAACCCTGTTTATTTAGGTGGTACTGAAAGTAGAGTACCTGCAGTGGTTTACCAAACTGGTTCAGCAAACAACACATCATCATCTCCTGTATATTATGCTGGTTTTGATTTTGAAACTGCTGGTGTAAAAATGGATAACGCTCAGTACTTAGCACCAATACCTGCAAACGCAGCAGCTGGGGCAAACGTAGCATTCGCATTTGATTCTCAATTAAACTACACAATGACCGGTTCAGCATCAACTGATATGGTTAAAAGACAATTCTTATTAGGATTCCAATTTGGATTTGATGGTACTAACCCAACTGTAAAGATAGCTAAGGCTGGTGATGCAGATTGGGGTAACGCAAATACGCAAGGATTCAATTGCGCAACTTCTGTATCTTCTGGTTCAGTAGCATATACAAAGGCAATCAACGCTGTATCTAATCCTGATGAGTACGATATCAATATGGTAGTAACTCCTGGTATTGTAAGACAATTACATCCGGCTATTACTTCTAAAGTAATTGATATGGTTGAAGATAGACAAGATTGTTTCTACATCGCTGATTTCAACGATTACGCTGATACAATTACTGACGCAACTGAGCAAGCAAATTCAGTAGATTCAAACTATGTAGCAACTTACTATCCTTGGGTTAAGACTATCGATAGTAATACAAATAAATTAACTTCAGTTCCACCATCAGTATTGATGCCGGCTGTATTCGCTTCTAATGATAGATTAGCAGCTGAATGGTTCGCACCTGCTGGTTTGAATAGAGGTGGTATCACTGGAGCAGTTAGTGTATTAAATAGATTAACGCACGCTGAAAGAGATACTTTATATGAGAACAAAGTAAACCCAATCGCAGCATTCCCTGGACAAGGTATTGTAGCATTCGGACAGAAGACATTGCAAGATAAGGCATCTGCTTTAGATAGAATCAATGTTAGAAGATTACTTATCACTCTTAAGAAGTTCATCGCTTCAACATCTCGTTTCTTAGTGTTCGAACAAAACACATCTACGACTAGAAATAGATTCTTAAATACTGTTAATCCTTATTTAGAGTCTGTACAACAAAGACAAGGTCTTTACACATTCAAAGTTGTAATGGATGAAACAAACAACACACCTGATGTGATTGATAGAAACATATTAGCAGGACAAATTTTCTTACAACCGGCTAAGACGGCTGAATTCATCGTAATTGATTTCAACATCTTACCAACTGGAGCAAGTTTCACAGCATAATATGAAAATAAACAAAGTAGATATTTATTAATATAATAAAAAGGAATAAAAATGGCAGAAATATTAGAGTTTGATAAGATGTTCTATACGAACTTCGAACCGAAGATGAAAAATAGATATGTGATGGAGATTGAAAATATCCCTTCATATCTTGTAAAGGCAGCAAATAGACCTTCAATTCAATTTGAACCTATTGTATTAGACCACATCAACGTTAAAAGAAAGTTGAAAGGAAAAGGAGATTGGCAAGATATTACAATTACGCTTTATGACCCAATTGTTCCTTCAGCAGCACAAGCGGTAATGGACTGGATTCGTTTAGGACATGAATCAATAACTGGTAGAGATGGATACGCTGACTTCTATAAGAAAGATATCACATTCTATATGTTAGGACCTGTTGGTGATAAGATTGAACAATGGACTTTAAAAGGTGCATATATAGGTCAGGCTAACTTTGGTGATTTATCGTTTGATTCTAATGAACCTGCAACAATAGAATTAACATTAACTTACGATTACGCAATCTTAGAATTCTAATCAAAAGTATATAAAATTAAGGGGATTTCAAAAGAATCCCCTTTTTTGTGCTTTCTAATTTTTCAATTTCTATGTATTTATATATACAAACTTAAAAACAATTAAAGTTATGAACGAAAAACAATATGATTTCCCAACGGAAGTATTGGATTTACCATCAAAAGGATTGGCATATCCAAAAGAACACCCATTATCTTCTGGGCAAATTACAATTAAACATATGACTGCTAAAGAGGAGGATATTTTAGCATCACAAAATCTTATTAAAAAAGGTATCGTATTGGATAAATTATTTGAATCAATTATATTAGATTCAATCAATCCTGATGATATTATTTTAGGTGATAAAAATGCAATAGTATTGGCAACACGTCTTTTAGGATATGGGCCTGAATATGAAATATCATTTTATTCATCAAAAGCAGGAAAAAGTATAAATTCAGTAGTTGATTTATCAAAAGTTCAAATAAAAGAAGTAGATTTATCTATTTTTAAAAATAAAAATGAATTTGAATTTACAACACCAAGTGGTGCAAAACTTACATTTAAGTTATTAACACATGGTGATGAAAAAGCAATAGAAAGAGATATAACTGCTTTGGAAAAATTAAGTAAAGATGTATCATATGATATTACAACTAGATTAAGATATATGATTACGTCTGTAAACGGAGATAATACTGTATCGGCAATCAATAAATACATAAATGGTATGTTGGCTAGAGATAGTAGAGCATTCAGAGAATATGTTAAAAGTATATCTCCCGATGTTGATATGAAATTCACTTATACTCACGAAGATGGTGAGGTGGAGGAGGCACCTATCGGTATGACCGTAAACTTTTTTTGGCCTAGCAGCAAATCATAGTAAAACGTTGCACAATCAAATATTTGAAATGTGCTACTATGGCAACGGATTTAATCAATATGATTTATATCGAATGCCAACATATTTAAGAAATTTTTACTATAATAAGTTAGTAGAAGCTAAAAAAAGTGAATCTGAGCAGGTAAAAAAATCATCAACTCAAAAATCACCAAAAGTTAGGATTAACCGATAAATACTGGTACAATCCTAACTTTTTATTTTATACGATATTTATACATTGAATAGATATAAACAATTATAAGATGGCAAAAAAATATAAAATATCGAAAGGTAATATTAAAGAATTTTTTAGTTTTTTTGGTGTAAAAAGAACTCCGGAAAAAATACAAAATATAATAGATAATGACCCGGTATTGCAAAAATTACAAGCAGATTTCAAAAAAATGAATAATAAATATGCGGGTGACATTCAAAAAATGAAGTCAGAAAAGCCGGATAAATTCAAATGGTATCAATCATTAGGGTTAATTTCTAAAGATTATTAATAAATTAAATAATGGCGGATTCTAAAAATCAAAGAGAATTAAATCAATTACTCCAACAGCAAGCTGAAATACAAACTCGTTTAAACGAGCAGATAAAGGCTGCTGCAGTTCTTAGTGGTCAAGAATTGCAAGATATGGAAGATAGAGTTGCTAGTAGTAAAATAGCTCTTGGGATTATTGAACAAGAAGCCAAAGTTAGAGAAAGGGCGTTGGCAAATAATGAAAGAAGACAAGCTAGAATTAACGCTTTAGAAGAACAAAGAAATACATTAGCTGACGAATACAAAGAACTTCAAGAAGGGTTTGCAACATCAATATCTAAATTGAGCCCTAAAATGAAAGAAATGATTGGAGCTGAAGCAAGTGGAGGCTCTACATTAGTATCTCTTAATCAAAAAATATTAGATTTAAAAGAAAATGAATTAAATTTATCAGAAGCAGATAGAGTAATAAATGACCAAAAAATTGCTAGTTTAACTGCAATTCAAGATTCTTATTTAGAAGAAGCTCAATCATTAGATACTGCTAGAATGAATATGTTTGGAATTGCAGAATCTGAACAAAGAAGAATTGAATTTCAAAATTCATTAAATGGACTTGCAGAAGATGAAATAGAATTAGCAACTCAACTATTTAATCAGAGAGAAAACATAAGAGCTCAGCAGGAGAGATATAATATGTTATCTGAACAAGCTAATGGTATTGTTGGTATGCTTCCTTCTGGATTACAAAGTGTAGTTGGTGGTATCAAAAATATGATAATGGGAATCCGAGCATTCGGATTACAAGCAGCAATAGCAACTGCTGGTTTAACTTTAGTAGTTGGTGCAATTGTAGCTGGCCTTAAATACTTTATGGATTTAGAGCAAGCAGGTGAAGATTTTAGAAAAGAAACTGGTGTCACCAATTCAATGATGGGTGACATGAATGAAAAGGCAAGTAATATTGCTAAAAATTTTGGAACTGTTGGTGTATCTATGGAAGATGCATACGACACAATGAAAGCACTTAGAGATGAAATTGGAGAAGTAGCTAACTATTCAGAAGCAACTGTTGCAAGTCTTACACTAATGAAAACAAATTTTGGAGTTAGTGCAGAAGAAGCAGCTAAAGTTCAAAATATATTTGAAAGTGTAGGTGGTTTATCAGAGCAAACTGCGGCTAGTGTTCAACAACAAGCTGCAAATATGGCTAAGTTAGCAGGTGTTGCTCCTAAAAAGGTAATTAAAGATATTGCAGAAAATGCAGAAGCAGCATCAACATTCTTTAAAGGAGATTTAACTGCATTAACAAAAAATGCAGTACAAGCTCAAAGAATGGGTACTTCGTTAAAGCAACAAGTATCTTTAGCAGAAAAATTATTAGATTTTGAAGGTGGTATAGAAGAAGAATTGGTAGCAGCAACATTTGTTGGTGGTCAATTCAATTTAAGTAGAGCAAGAGCATTAGCAATGGAGGGTAAACTTGCAGATGCTAATAAAGAAACACTTACACAAATTCAAAGAAGTGGTGATTTCCGTAAAAAAGATTATTTCACACAACAGCAATTAGCTAAAGCAGCAGGTATGAGTGTGGAGGAAATTAATAAGCAATTAAATACTCAAGAAAAATTAAGTAAATTATCAACAGAAGAACAAAAGAAGGCGCAAGATGCAATAGATGCTGGTTTAGATATAACTAATATTAATGATGAACAATTGATGCAGGAAGTTCAAAAAGCAGCAGCTCAAAAAGAAATGGCATCTACTATATCAGATATGGAAAATACATTCAAAGGTATTTTAGCATCTGTTGGTGGTTCATTACTTCCTATATTTCAAATGTTGGGTCCTGTATTACAATTTGCATTCTTCCCATTAAAAATAGCAGCTAAAGCAATTCAATTTATTATTGATGGTATTATGTGGTTATTGAAAAAAATACCTGGTGTTAGTAGTTTAGTTGATACGGTTTCTGATTTTGCAGGCCAAGCAGATGCGGCGGTTACCAACTTCTCAGTATCTTCATTAGAAAAAGGTGGATTGAAAAGCGCAACCGATGCATCATCAAATGCAGGTAGCATTAACGATGGTGTTGTACAAGATGGAAAAATAGTTTCAACAAATCCAGCTGATACACTTATAGCAACAAAATCTCCTAGTGAATTATTATCAAATGTGTTATCAATGACACCAATTGGTATGGCAGCTAACGCAGTTGGTAGTATGATGGGAGCTGGTAATTCTGGAATTAATGCAAATGGTATAAATCAATTAATAGCAGAACTAAAAGGATTGAGAGCTGATATGGCTGGTGGTAAAATTGGAGTAAATATGGATGGTGCAAAAGTTACAGCAGGTGTATCAAATCAGGTTAATAAGAGTACACGAAATAACTTTGCAATAGCATAAAATATAAGTAAATGCCAACGATAGAAGAATTATTTAAAAGTAAAAAATTAGTTAGTGGGCAAACTGCTGAACAACAATATGATATTCGTAATACTGCTGATTTGCGAAGAAATCCATATAATATTTTAATGACACCATCTTTTAGAATTGCTGAAATTGGTAGAAGAAATTTATCAATCCGAACAAGAGAAAGAAGATTAGAAGAAGAAGTAACTGGATTGCGTATATTATCAAAAACAACAAGTCCATTTTTATATGGAACTGATATAATTAAATTTACTACAAAGACTAGAGGTATTGTAGATGATATGAAGGGTGGTGCTAAAGGTGTTAGTAATTCTGGAATATTAGGTACATTTTTAAACAAAGCAGAAAACTTTGGTACAAATTTATTATCAAAATTAGGTATTAAATTACCTCAACAAATGATACCAAGTAGAATTGTATTAGATAAAGATTTTATTAGAGAGGGTGGTGAGTATAATACTATGGTAACTTTGGCTAATTTAAAATCACAATCTGGCGGTAATTTACTTGGTAATCTTATTAAAAATAATTTATCAGGAAGACCAAATGAAAATCAAATAATTGGTTCTGCAATAGAATTAGGTAAAAAGAAATTAAACAATTTATTATTAGGTTCTCCATCCCAAGCAGCAGTTAATTTTGCAAAGGCTGGTGGTGTTTTATATGATAGTATATCGGCGTATGGTAAGGTAATGAATGCAGCGCAGTATTTACCAGAAGATATGATTGATATGCGAAAAGATTTATCATCTAAGTATAATTCATATGTAGAACCTACAGTACCAAAATTACCTTTAACAAATCATATAGCAATACCAAATGTAATAAAAACACCAAAAACAAAATTTAGTAGAAATGAAATACAACGTAATAATAGTATTGAAAGAGTCAGAGCGATGTTTACAACATCAGATTACTTAAATAAACAGGTCTCATATCCATCAGCAACTGGATTAAAAAATGATTTAATTAAAGATACTGAAAAACAATTAGATGATTATGATTTTGTAACTTTAAAATTTTGGTCTGTTGTTAAAAAAGCAGCTGTAAATTTTAGAGCAACTATAAGTGGATTATCTGAAACATTAACTCCTTCTTGGGATACTAACAAATTTATTGGAAATCCATTTAATTTTTATACATACAATGGTATTGAGAGGAGTCTAACATTTAGTTTTAAAGTATATTCTTTATCATATGATGAGCATATAGCAGCTTGGCAAAGATTGAACTTTTTAACAAGTCTTACTTATCCGCAGGGATATTCGCAAAACGCAGTATATCCACCTTTTATTAGATTTACATTGGGTGATATGTTTAGAAATAAAGAAGCATATATCGATTCATTAACATATACAATTGATGATAATTCACCTTGGGAGATTGGTCTTGATACAGAAACTAAAGATTGGAAATTACCAAAAATTGTAAATGTTGATATTACTCTTAAATTAGTAGAAACTATTGGTAGTACATACCAAAAAAGATTATATGGATATGGTGATGTTCCTGCTAATGTTTCAATTAAGCAAGATGGTAACAAAGAATTAAATGCGGATGGTTCTCCTAAAAAGAAAGAAGATGGCACTCAGAATGATGTAAAAAAAGAATCAACAGCACAAAACCCATCCGAAGAAAAACCAAAACCACCAAAAAATCCAAATGGTATATTTGTAGAAAAATACAAAGATTTCAATATATACAAAAAAGAAAAACTACCAAATTTTGTATATATTACAAGAGATGGAGAACAACCACTACATGCAGGTCCCGAAGGTAGGCGAGAAGATGAGTTACTTGCATATGAAAGAAAGTGGATTGATAATTTTACTGGTCCACTTGGAAAATAAACCAATCTAAAAGATATAACAATTGTAAATAAAATATGCAAAGTAGATATAAAAATAGTAGATTCAAAAACACAATAGATGGTAGGGAAGTACTACAATCTAAAATATATCCTAATATCCCAAAAACGGATGATGATATATATGTTGCAACTGAAACTGGTGATAGATTTGATACATTGGCATATCAATTTTATAAAGACTCTACTTTATGGTGGATAATTGCTTGTGCTAATAATATTCATAATGCAAATATTGGAATAAAAGAAGGAACAATTTTAAGAATACCACAAAATTACATCGATGTTTTGCGTGATTTTGAACAATAATAATTTACATATATGTGGCCTAAGCTAACCAATATTGAAAACAATATTTATAAAAATTTAACATCGGAAGTATCTAGTAGTAAAGTCGGATTTAATGCAAGTCAAAGAATGGCTTGGGTTAGGGTTTTTTCTGGAGCTAAAGTAGGAAAATCAAATGGGCTTATATTATCATCTGTAAATTCATCTGATGTATTTAAATCTACTAGTGAATTTAAACCATCCACATATGGTGATAGTGTTAGTAGTGGTGATATGGGTGTTACTTGGGAAGGTGGGACATTAACATCTGGAATAGGTGCACCATTAAGACCATCTCCAATTGTAACTGCTTTAGAATTAAAGGAAGGTAAAGACCAAATATCAAGAGAATGTACACTAACAATGAAAGCATTTACATTAGCTCAAGTAGAGTTAATGCAGACTTATTTTTTAGAACCCGGATATTCTTTATGTATTGAGTATGGTTGGAATAGTGTGAATGGTGTAAAAAGTGCAATTAAAACAAATCTTAAAGAAAATAAAACACAAAATATATTATCCCAAGCTGTAAATATAAATTTAGATTATAACAAATTACATTCAATACGTGTAAATTCTGCTGGAGATTATGATTCTTTTTTGGGATTTATAGTTGGTGGTACGGTATCATCTGATGGGGATAAATGGGATATTTCTGTTAGACTTAGAGGAGCTCCTGGATTACCAACATTTTTACAAACTCAAAATAAATCATTAGAGATAGATAAAAATGGCGATATAGTTGATAAACCCGGAGAACCGAAACCTTATGGGGTATCCGAAACAGAAGAAGCGGGTAGTGGTGAAATTCGTAGAGATAGAAGATTCAAAAATATGTTTAATCAGTTACCATCTCAAAGGCAAACTGAACAAGTACGAAAATTAATGACCACAACCGATTGGGATTCTTATTTAAATTTAGATGCTGCTGTTAATAAAAGTATTACAACATATGCAAATCCTGGATATATGGCTAAAATTTTTGGTGGCAAATCCAGTGAAATAAAAGTTGGAAAATCTACAATCGAAAAAGAAAAATTATTTTCAAAAAATAAGTATATACGATTTGATTTGGCGGTGAAAATATTAAATTCAAATAGTGAATTTACTGCGTACACAATGGGTAGTAAAAAACTTAGTGTTGAATTTGATATTAGTAAAGCAAAAATTGGAGCATTTCCAAATATGTTTTCAACTAAGGCATCTAAATTAGTAATACCAGGGTTTATGCCTGATTTTTCTGTTTATTTCTTAAATGAAGGGCAAGTAGACCAATTAAAAGGTGGTATATTAAGAAGTGGTGGTAAAGAGTATGGAATAGTTCGAAATTCAATTCCTGGTCAACCAATACAATTTGTTGAACAAACTGATTTGAAAGAAGATGGGTATGTTGAAAAAGCGGGATATTGGGGATATTTAAAAAACTTATATATAAATTTTGATTTATTTGTTGAAAAATTGACACAAAAAAATAAAAACATAAGAGAGGTTTTTGTTGATATGTTGAATGAGATGTCATCCGCAGTAAATTCATTTTGGAATTTTCAGATAGTTGAAGAAATAGTAAATACTGGTCCTGCTGTAAAGGGACAACCAACACCTAGTAAAATTATAATTACTGTAATAGATGAGAATTGGGTTGGCAGTAATCCCGATGATAAAACAAAGGTATTTTATCACAGTGGGCCTAAATCTATATTTTTAGATGCTAACATTGATATATCAGTTCCATCTGAAATGACAAATCAAATTATTAGTAGAAGATTAGCATTAGCAAATAATCCGGATGAACCAATTGTAGGTGTAGGTGGATTTTTTAATTCACAAACTGATTTATTTTTAGATAGTGTTACTGATTCAAATGGTAATAAAAGAAAAAAATTAACTCAAGCTGAAAAGGATGCTCAAGATTTAGCACAAAAAGAACAACAAAAAGAAGCGGATAAACAACCACATGAAAAGATACAAGAAGATATTGTAAAAAATGAGGGAGCAATAGAAACAGCAAGAAACAATAAAAAAGCTAAAAAAGAGGAGCTAGATAATTTAAAAGCTGCTCTTGATAAAGTTGATGGAAACGAAAGTCCTTTCTATAGCGATGAGAAATTAAATGTAGCAAAAAAGAAAGAATACGAAGATAAAATCAAAGCTAAAAAAGCTGAAATTGATGCATTGGATAAGACTATATCAGATATTAATAAAGAGATTGAAAAGAAAAAAGATGAAGTAGACGAGCAAAAGAAAAAAGATGAAGCGGATGCTGAACAAAATAAAAAAACAGCCCTTTCAAATAATTTAGCTAAAATCGATGTATTACCACTGCCAGAATGGGCATCATTAAATCCTGATAAAATTACTGGTTTAAAAGACCCAGAAGCTTTAAAGAAATTATTCGTTATATATTGCTTAAACGATGAACCATTTTTTGATAGAATGAAAAATGATTCATTTACTGCTAAGAAAGGTAATGGTACATTATCACATCCACTACCAATAAAGTATAATTTTAAAATAATGGGAACAAGTGGTATTCGTAGAGGAGATACATTTAATATAGATGGAATACCAGCTAAGTATGCTAAGCATGGTTTATTTCAAGTTACACAAATAGAGCAAAGTTTAGAAGGTATGATGTGGACAACAAATGTGACTGGAGAATATAGACAAAAACAATAAAATGTCAGTAAACAAATACAGATACGAAAACATTAATAATAATTTATCGGAATATGAACTTCCGGAAATAATTACTCATGTCCCATCGCCATTGACGGATGATTATAAAAGAGGATTTATAAAAAGATATTTCATTCAAAAAGCAAATGATGCTACTGGATACATATATGAAATTGATTCATTATCATTTTTAAATTTTAAAATAAGTCCATTTTTCAATGTTGTAATTATACGTTGGAGAATAACTGGAAGTGCTGAGGAAATAAAGGAATCTAATTTTAATTCAATAAAAATAGGAATGAAAACAATTTCATCTTTACATTTATATTTACCAAACTATTTACAATTTTCTAAACAATAATTTGGTAATCTAAATTATTATTCGTATATTTACATAAACAAACTTGGGGGTGCCTTGGAATTGATTGTGATGAGAATGGTAGTATCACACGTAGACAGAAGTGCTAGATGTCTTTAAATCTGTACAAAACAATAACTGACGTAGAATTATCTACTTGGACCTACGAAGACTTAATGTCTTTTATGGGTGCTGATTTAGCTGTAGCAGCCTAATCACCTCCCGCATCACTCGTGGGGTTTAAAAAAGAAGTGAACAAAACGGAGTTCTACATATCGGCTCCCTAAATCTGATATGTTGGTGGAATCGCTGAACTAACCATTCGGCCCCAATTATTTTGGAAAGTTAATAAGATTAAACTTTATCCTAAACGTGTAATTCGTTGGTATTACGATTACTTTGCAAGACATGGGTTCGAATCCCATCACCTCCACAATAATCCCGAACTATATTTGGTAGTTTGGGATTTTTTTTGTATCTTTGTACCTATGAAGATTATCGAGTCTATTGAGGAAATTAATCAATTAAAAGAAAAGCTGGAAACGGAAGTATCTATTTGGTATCCATTGTGGGTAGATAATAGTAAGCATCCGTTAAACACCCCTCTTTCGCTCATAGTTGTACGATGTTCCGATGGATTACACATTCTACCTCATAAACATACAGACGCTCTATCGCTAAGTAATGAGCAAATGGAATCTATCATAAATACAAACGGACAGAAGTGGGTATTCCAAAAGAAAAAGATATTACATACTCTTAATATTTCAGTAAATTTATATGATGTAGATTCGGCATACTTTAGAAAGGAAGCTAAGGTAATTGACTATGAAGCCCCCTTAAATCCTCTCCTTTCAACGTTGACTCACAAAGGGTATAGAGATGACTTGATACAATCCCTACCTCTAATGAAGATTGTAGAGGTTATAGAACCACAATTTCGTAAGTACTTCCATAATGAACCTTACACTACTACTCTTAAGTGGTACAACGAAGTGTTTATACCTACCCTTTCAGATATTGAACAATTCGGAATCCGTGTCGATGGGAAAAAATTTATTGATAGATGGCCTCAAGCCTCTAAACAGCTTTCATCCGATAACTTAGTGTTTACGGAATACAATCCATTTACGGTGACAGGTAGACCATCCAATAGACATGGTGGTGTGAACTATGCCGCCCTAAACAAAACCGATGGTAGTAGAGAGTGTTTCGTTTCCGATGGGATATTCCTACAAATGGATTATAATGCATATCACCCTCGTTTAATTGGTAAGTTGGTAAACTTCGAACTCCCAACAACTTCGGTGCATGAATGGTTAGCTGAACAATATGGATGTGGTGTGGATGAATCAAAGGGAATTACGTTCCAATTACTTTATGGTGGTATCGATGATGATTTCCGTAAGATACCATATTTCAATGCGGTGGCTGATTACATTGATGAGTTATGGGCTGAAACACAAAAGCAAGGTTACTTACAAACACCACATAGAGAGATTCCTTTGGAGTGGATAGAACAACCAAACGCACAAAAGGTATTCAACTACTTATTACAAGCCGTTGAGACTGAGATGAACATTGAGGTTATGAGAAAGATATTAGATTACATAAAGGGAAGTGGTATTAACTTTTGTTTATACACATATGACTCGTTCCTTTTTGATGTTCCGACTGATATTGATAAGAATCTGATTAAGGGATTGAAAGAAATCATTGAAGGGAGTGGGTTTCCTGTTAAGGCTAGTTGGGGTTTAGATTACGGAAAACTATAAGAACCCATATTTATAGTATATACGAAAACATGCTATAATATGAAAAAAATCGGTATCCTTATTAGTTTCTTAATTGTTTCTTTGGTTTCCTTTGGACAAGATGTAAGAATAAAGAATGAAGTATTTGATGTACTTTATTCACAATCATTAGAACAACCCTTAGTGATTAAGTATCGTTCAACTAATAGACCTACAAATGTGAATAGAGGGGCTATGGATTTTTATAAAGAAGCAAATATCAAAACATCAGATGCGGATGATTACAAAGCAAACATATACGATAAAGGACATGGCGCACCAGCTGCAACATTTTCTGATAATATGGTAAATCTAAAACAAACATTTTCTTACTTAAATTGCATAATGCAGGATAAATATCTTAATAGAGGTGAATGGAGAATGTTAGAAGAACAAATTCGTAAATGGGATGATACTGAAAATATTACTGTTTTAATAAAAACATTCTTTGATACTCCTGCAAAACGAGTAGCAACTGGAGCAGCAATCCCATCCCACTTACAAAAACACATCTATTTTGAAAAACAAAAGAAATGGAAGTGTTATGTATTTCTAAATGAAAAACCAAAATTCAAATGGGATGAGTTAGAAATGGTATGTGACCCAGCTGACCACAAATTTTAATGAATATGAATATAACTGAATTAATAAACGAAATAGTATCAGATTGGGCTTATAGAGTAAACGATGGTATGCCTGATGTGAAAAACCCAACTCATTTAAAGGAGTTGAGTATTATACTTAATGAAATGGGATTATCTCATATTAAAGATACTCTAATTGAAAATCTTTTAACTGAAAAAGGAAAGACTCCTGAAGAAATTGAAGAAGCAGATAAAAACTTTACTAATCCTATATTAAATAAAAAAGTAAATTATAAGGCAAAGGATGGTAGTGATAAGGAAGGTATTGTTGGAAACCTATTAAGACAACCTGAAGGAAGTCCTGCTAGAACGGCAGCTGAGAAAATGTTACCACCAGAAGGTTCTCCAGAAAGAGAAAAGTTAAATCAAGAATTAGGTGGTGAAAACCAACCAGGTAAAGGTGAAGACCCAAAAGCGGCTGGTGGAGCTGAAGATGGTGCACCAAAAGAAGACCCAATTAAAAAAGCAGCACCAATGTTTGACCCAAAAGCAGACCCTGCTATGGGAGCAAGAATGGATAGAGAGAAAGCAGCAAATGATAAGATAGCACAAAAGGATAAAGAAGATACTGCTGAGAAATCAAAAGAAGAACCAAATCCATTAGATGCAAAATTTAATCCAATTGATGTAAAAGATGTTGCAAAGGAAATACCACAAGCTGATACGGATACATTTAGTGGCGGAAGTGATATTCCAGATGCAATAGACCCAAAAGAGTTAGAACAATTCAATACTGATATTAATAAAGTTGCAAAGCAAGTAGCTGATGCAAAGGCTAAAGGAGAACCTGCACCAAACATCAACTTATGTGATGTGACTGTGCCGGGTACTAACTTATATTGTGATGATAACTTAGGAATACCAAGAGATGAGATGCCACAATTCAAAGGAAATGCGGCACCTGGCAGTAAAGCGGCAGGAATGGATGCTGATGCTAGTGGTGAAGTTGATACTGAGCCTGTATTCAGAGAAATGTTGAAACAAAAAGGTATTAAAACTTTACAAACTGAAGTACCTGCTGATAAATTAAAAGCAACACAAAAAGATTTAGTTGGGGCAAAGGTAGTTGGTATGATGGGAGCTTTAGAGAAAGACCCTAATCATCCAAAAATTACCGCACCAATATATGTGAGTAGAGATGGATATGTAATTGATGGACATCATCGTTGGGCAGCTGTGGTAGCATATAATGCACAAAACCCAGACAAACAAATCCAAATGAAAACAACGGTATTGGACCAAGACATCAAAGATGCAATCCCAATGGCGAATAAGTTTGCAGAAGATATGGGTATTGCAGCTAAGAAAGCAGATGCAAATAAAGAAACGCCATCAACACCAACATCAGCACCAAAATTAACTGATAAGGTAAAACAAAAAATAGCTAATTGGACTAAGGAAGAAAAAGCATTCTTTGAGAAAAACGAAGGAGCACCTGGTTCAGAAACTCGTAGAAGTTTAGGACAGGCTTTGAAAGATAAAGCAGCTGGGGCTTGGAAAGCAATTAAGAAAGGAGCTAAGCATGAAGTTGAAGAATTCAAAGCAGCTGGGGAAGGTGTTGGTAAATTCTTTAAAGGAGAACAATTAACAGGCCACGAAAAGAAAGCACTTAAAGCAGTTGCTATTAAAGTAGTAACTACGGCAGTTTTTGGAGCAGCATTTGGTGGATTATCGCATGGTGTGGCAGCATTTGGTAAGCACGTAGCAATGGAGTTTATACCACACGTTGTTGGTGAAACAATCTTAAAGGGAGCTGGTAAAGCAGCACTATTCGCTGATATGGAAGGTGAAGCTGAAATGGATGCAAATATGGAAAAATTTGCTGAAATGATTGCCAAAGGAATTGAAGAAATGGAAATCACTCCTGAAATGATGGAGCAAATGGTTGATTCATATAATAAGAAAAAAGAAAGTGGTGAAACTGATAATATTGAAACCCCAATAGAACCAAAAATGAAAGAAGAAAATTTACAATTAGCGGATGAGTTAATGTTAGAAATGATTTATGGCTTTATAGATGAAGCAACGGGTGACCCTAAGCTAGCAGCAAGAGCTAAAGATAGTGGTAAAATTGTTTACTTTAAAACTAAGCAAGCAAGAGATAAAGCTATAAAAGGCGGTACTCACATAGACCCTAAAGCTAAAAAAGTACAAACTAAACCGCAAGCATCAACGCAGAATATGTTTACAGGCGATGCGGAATATCAAAAAAGATTAGGAAAAGAAAAACCACAACCAAAAGTAGAACCAGTACCAACAACCACTAAACCAGCTAAAGGTTCTAGAATAATCGGTGGTAAAGATAAAACACTTGCTAAGGTAGATACCTTGAAATCAAAAGAGTTTACTCAAAAGCAACAACCAGATGATTCTAAATTTGAAGAAAAAAATAAAAAATTCCAAATAGGACCTCCACCTAAACCATATAAATTGCCAAAAGAATTATTTGCTGGTTCAAAAGTTCCACCAAGACACTTAAAAGCTTTGGAAAGAATGATGAATACTAAAGCAAATACGCAAACAGCAAAATGGTCACACTTCTCTGATTTGCCAGGTGGAGCTGGGCAGATTTCGGCACAAGCGGGTGAATTGATGACTATGATTGGTACTACATTGGATGATAAACAAGCTGAAATATTTTATAATTCTTTATTAGAACATGAGAAGCAGCAAATAGCAGCAAATTCTGATTTAAAATCAGAAGGTAAGAGAGTTGTAGGTACTAGTTGGATTAAAGCAGCTATGAATAATAGAAAAGCTATTTTAAATACAATACAAAGAGAATATCCTGGTTCAACAATCGAAGCCGGTAGTTGGGATACTGAAGGTGAAGTTGAAGCTATGGGATTGGCTGATTATAAAAAGAATAAAGGATTTTCAACAGATGCCTATTTTAAAATAAAAACTAAAGATGGGCAAGAGATTTTATCGGAAGTATCTTTAAAAAAATCAACTGCAGTAAATTTCTTAAACTCTGGAACTGGAAAGTTATTTGAGTGGGACCCGAATATTCCTGATGATATTAATCCAAATGTATATTCAAAAAATCAAAGAAAAGCTTTAGCAACCTTTGGTGCAGCTAATATTAAAAAACTACAAGCAGCGGTAGCTAATGACCCAGAATTTCAAGCAATTGTTAAATCTAAAAACATAGATTTACCAACTGCATTAGATAAATTACAAGCCGGTAAAGGAAGTAGAGATATTAATAAGGTAATGTTATCTGCAATCACTGTATTAGCTAAAAAAGGAGATAAAGGCGCATTGAAATACCTACAAGATGTACAAGATACTCACAAAGCACATCAAAAAGCAGTAATCAGTGCATTGGGTACTAATCCTAAATTAAAGCAAGGTATGTTAGCTGCCATTAGAGAAGAATTTCCATTAAAGGCAGTTGGAGAAGGTGAGGAATTTATGGCAATTGGTGCTAATTCATTGGATAGAGCAATTTTACAAAATATATTCCAAACATCAGATTTTGAAGAAATAAAGCAAGGTTTGTTCGCTGTAACGGATGAAGAACCCCCATACTTAGCATATAAGGCTGGTAAGAAAGGTAGAGTAATTCCTATTGCCACTATTGTTGCTAGAGAAGATGGTGTTGGATATGGCGGACAGATTAAATTTGAAATGCAATTAGATAAGAGATTTGCTAAGATTTTAGAGCAAGCTAATAAAAATGTATATGGTGCTTAAAAAATAACCCGTTTTTATCCTTCCTTTTGGTTTTTGATATTTATAGATAATAAAAAGACACAAGAGGAAGGATGAAGACACAGTTACTTTGTACATTTACAACAAAAGAGGAGTTGCAAAATACTCTACAACAAATAAGAGAGACTTATCACATAGTCTACAACTATATTTATATACTACAAAACAAGTCCAATTTAGAGGAATTGTTTATTACATATAACATAGATACGGCATTTCAACCCGAAGTCCCGTTAGAAAACACAATCTTAATACATAGAAAGAAAGAATCTAATTCACTTTATACTATTAATGCTCTTAACGAATTAGTTAAAGAGGAAAATGGTGGAGTATTAGATACATCGTTTGTCATCAATTGGCAAAAGTTTAAAAACTCTATTATCTTAACAAACGCGGAAGGTACTAAGAAGATTCAGACAAGAGTTTTCGAAGTAATTGATTTTGGTGAGGGAAATAAATCAGAGTAATATTTATAGTTACTATGTATGCAGTTAGAGGATATTTTAAACCAGAAAGTTCATTTCACACAATCGCAGAATGGGAAGCCATATGTAACGAATTTCTTGCGTTAGAGCAAGATGGATTTGATACTAGAGGTGGAACTATCGATTATAGTCCTCAACTCATAGATTTAATCAACAAATACTTTTCACATCAGTTATACATAGAGACTGAACAATTTCCTGATTTGACAAGAAAAAAAGTATTAGATTTCATAGAAGATTTTGTAAACCATAGAGTTTGGTCTTTAAAAAACGATTACAAAGATTATATAGTTAATATAGATAATGATAAGATTGCTTTCTTCAATAGTAGAGGAGCAATAGAACCTTATTTATTATTAGATGAACAATTCACAATGGATACCTATGGTACTGTTGATGAGGAAGTAACTACACTACATTGGACATCTAAAGAAGGATTGATTAATTTAATAGATTCAACTAAGAACGGATATAAATTTTCAATATCCACATTTACAACACAAGCTAAAAAATTTTTTGTATCTGAAGCTAATTTTTTAGTAAAAGTAAAAGGTTTATTAGTAGCAGCATTTAAATCAGATGCAAAAACATTCGCAACTGATAGAGGTAATAAGGCAGTTAATATGTTCAGATTATCATATCCTGATAATGAAAGTAACCTTTGTAGAAATATAGAGGACTGTAGAGATAATAAAACATCTTTATGGAATGAAATAGTAATAAAACCTGAAGAAGTTATAACATATAAAGAAATTAAAAAATATTAAGTATCATGTTATTAAAAAAAGGAGACAATAACGAAAACGTAAAGTTAATGCAACAAAAGCTTGGTATCGAACCGGCTGTAACTAACTTTGGACCTAAAACCGAAGCAGCTGTAAAAGAATGGCAGGCAAAGAATGGTTTAACTGCAGATGGTATTGTAGGACCATCAACTTGGGCAAAGATTATGGGTGAAACAACAACATCCGTACCAACACCAGTTGCACCAGCACCAATAGCACCAGTAGGTGGATTGAAATTAGATAAATTAAGAGGACATATTCCTGATGCGGTTATCGCAATGATTCCTGATACGGCAGCTAAGTTCCAAATTAATACTCCATTAAGATTAGCACACTTCTTAGCACAATGTGGACATGAAAGTGGTGGATTTAGAGCAACTCAAGAAAACTTAAACTATTCAGCAAAAGGATTGGCTGGTATCTTTAAGAAATACTTCCCAACTGAAGCAGCTGCAACTCCATATGCTAGACAACCACAAAAGATTGCATCCAAAGTATATGCAAATAGAATGGGTAACGGAACTGAAGCAAGTGGTGAAGGCTACAAATTCAGAGGTAGGGGATATATTCAATTGACGGGTAAAGAAAATTATACTGCATTTGGTAAATCAATTGGTGAAGATATGACAGCAAACCCTGATAAGGTAGCATCATCTTACGCTTTATTATCAGCAGCTTGGTTCTTTTCTAAAAATGGATTACATAAGATGGCTGATGAAGGAGCTAGTGATTTAGTTGTAACAAAGATTACTAAAAGAGTAAACGGAGGTACAATTGGATTGCCGGACAGAATCAAACACTTTAAAGAATATTACCATTTATTAGCATAATAACAAAAGGGAGAAACTAAAAATTCTCCCTTTTTTATTTGGCAGTATCAGGTATTTTTCGTATCTTTGAGTAAATCTCAAACATATATACATGCTTAATTTGGTTATAAAATATACTTCAAAAAAGATTTGGAAAGTCCGATAAATTGTTGTATATTTGTAATCTCTTTATATTTATATACATAGAGGGTGAAGGACACTCACCTAAATAAAACCATAAAACATAAACTCTTAAAACGTAAAAAAATGGCTATTAACTTAGACGCAATCAGAGGTAGACTGAACAAACTACAAAGCACAACTTCAAAGAAAGTAGAACTTTGGAAACCTGCTCCGGGCAAACACACTATTCGTTTAGTCCCTTACAAATTCAACAAAGAGAATCCTTTTATTGAATTATTTTTCCACTACAACATTAACAACAAATCTTATCTATCTCCATCTTCTTTTGGCAGACCTGACCCTATCGTTGAGTTCGCTGATAAGTTGAAAAGAATGGGTGATAAAGAAGATTGGAAAGCTGCTAAGAAAATGGAGCCGAAACTTAGAACATTCGTACCAGTATTGGTAAGAGGTGAAGAAGGTGAAGGTGTAAGATTCTGGGGCTTTGGAAAGACAGTTTATCAGGAAATCTTAGGTTATATCGCTGACCCAGATTATGGTGATATTACTGACCCAAATGAAGGTAGAGATATTACTGTTGAAGTAGTATCAGCAGAAGACAGTGGTACTTCTTACCCTGTAACAACAATCCGTGTTAAACCAAAGGAAACTCCTTTAGCAGCAACTAAAGAAGAAACTGACAAGTTTATTAATGGACAAACCGAAATCACAGACCTTTACCAAGAGTTGACTTATTCGGAATTGAAAAATGTATTAGAAGGTTGGTTAAACCCATCCGCTAATGGTGATGAAGATACATCTACTGCAGCAGTAGAAACGTTAGCATCTACCGCAAAAAATGATGAAGCACCATTTGAGGTTGATGAAGTAAAATCAGCTCCAAAAGAATCACCGAAGAAAATCGATGATGTAGCATCAGCATTTGATGACCTTTTCAATTCATAGTAAATAAGTAACAACATGGCGAAAGCAACGAAAGAGGTAGACTTAGCAGAAGTGCTAGCGGACTCCCTAAACAAACAAGCGAAAGACCAGAAAGTAGCATTCTTTTTGGACAACAATGACTCCCCCACAAACGTAGAAGGTTGGGTATCAACCGGAGCATCAATGTTGGATGTGGCAATCTCTAATAGACCTTATGGAGGTTTGCCTGTTGGCAGAATTACCGAAATTACGGGATTAGAACAAAGTGGTAAATCGTTAGTATCAGCTCACTTACTTGCCGAAACACAAAAGTTAGGTGGTATCGCTGTATTGATTGATACGGAGAACGCCGTAAGTAGAGAATTCTTAGAAGCCATTGGAGTAGATACAACCAAATTACTTTATGTAGCAGCTGAGACTGTTGAACAATGTTTTGAATATACGGAAACAATTATCGAAAAGGTAAGAGTTTCATCGAAAGATAAGTATGTAACAATCGTTGTGGATTCAGTAGCAGCAGCATCAACTGAAAAGGAGATGGAAGCTGATTATGGTAAAGATGGTTACGCTACGGATAAAGCAATTATCATTTCCAAAGCAATGCGTAAAATCACAAACCTTATTGGTAGACAGAAAATCACTCTAGTTTTCACAAACCAATTAAGACAAAAGATGAACGCAATGCCATTCTCTGACCCTTGGACAACTTCTGGTGGTAAAGCAATCGCTTTCCATGCATCGGTTCGTTTAAGATTAAAGAGTATGGGAACAATTAAGGCGAAAGAAAATGGTAACGATAGAATTGTTGGTATCAAAGTAAGATGCCAGGTTGTAAAGAATCGTATGGGACACCATTACGTTCAGCAGA
>Ga0222712_10002477_pt1 | contig 21092 bp, 19 predicted proteins | sample C33_657DmetaG_FD_165043 | JGI IMG/M metagenome (GOLD analysis project Ga0222712, IMG submission 165043) | Estuarine water microbial communities from San Francisco Bay, California, United States - C33_657D | ecosystem: Environmental > Aquatic > Marine > Unclassified | place: USA: California... | reverse complement strand
GCGCAGCAGCACCTGCTGCAGCTGATTCATTTAACGACGATCCTTGGGCTGCAGCATCACCTTCACCAGCCGGCGGTGGATGGGCAACCACTACCTCCGACGAACCTCCATTCTAAAAAACTAACCATCCATTCCTCATTGGTGATCGAGAACCGATTGCCGTGAGGGCCCGAAAAGGAGCACCACAATGGGAGCACGTAATAACCGGAACCTCAAGGAACCGAAGAACAAGGGCGCGAAAGCTGCTGCCCTCAATAAGAAGTTCAAGAAGAAGCCTTGCAGCTTCTGCCGCGACAAGGTCACATATATCGATTACAAAGATATCGCGACCCTTCGCAAGTACATCTCAGATCGCGGCAAAATCCGCGCTCGCCGCGTCACTGGCGCATGCACACAACACCAACGCTCGATTGCAACAGCTGTAAAGAACAGCCGCGAAGTTGCACTCTTGCCTTACACATCGACAGCTCGCTAAGGGGGTAATCAATAATGAAACTTATTCTTACTCGCGAAGTAGCAAAGCTCGGTAGCGCAGGCGACGTTGTCTCTGTTAAAGATGGTTATGCTCGCAACTTCTTGTTGCCACGTGGCGTAGCAATCGCATGGTCACTCGGTGGCGAAAAGCAGATCGAAGGAATCCGTCGTGCACGTGCTGCACGCGAAGTCCGCGATATCGATCACGCCAAGGAGATTAAGGCAGCACTTGAGAAGGCATCAATCGTTATCACTGTAAAGGTTGGAGCAAACGGTCGTTTGTTCGGTTCCGTTACAGATAAAGATATCGCTGCTGCAATCAAGGCAGCTGCAGGTACAGATATTGATCGTCACAGCATCAAGACTGCTGGACACATCAAGAAGACTGGCAACCATGCAGTCAAGGTTTCACTTGCGCACGGAGTTGTAGCAAGCGTTACAGTCTCGGTAGTACCAGCAAAATAGTCAGTAATTAAGTAAAAAGCCCCTCGCGAAAGCGGGGGGCTTTTCCTATTTCAGCAGTTAGAGCCAGTTAGATTTCTTAAATTTGTAATACAAAGTGCCTGTTACAAGAGCCATAACGCCCATGACAAGCGGGTATCCAAATGTCCATCGCAGTTCAGGCATATGATCAAAGTTCATTCCATAAATTCCGGCAAGCATTGTTGGTGTCGCAGCGAGTGCTACCCACGACGTTATCTTGCGCATATCTTCATTCTGTTGCACCTGTACATGTGCAAGATCGGCGCTTAGTGCAGACGTTAAGAGATTATCTAACGCATCTGCAATATCAACCGCGCTGTGAAGATGGTCGAGTGTGTCACGGAAAAATGGAGCCAGATCATCGGGCACGATGTCATTGAAATCGACAGCTAGTCTTTGCAATGGAACTTGCAGCGGATGAATGGCATGGCTGAATTCTAAGAGTTCACGCTTTAAGAAATAGATCTTCTCCGAGTTGTATACCTTGCGGTCGCTAAAAACACTCTGCTCAACCTCGATTACATCTTTCTCTAACTCTGCGGCAATTGCAATATATGAATCAATCACGCGATCAACAATTGCATGAAGTACTGCGTATGGACCGAGTTTTAACAACGCAGGATTTTGTTCCAGACGACCGCGAACTCCGGTAAGAGGCGAGCCTTCTCCGTGTCGGACTACAACAATGTAATGATCCCCAATGAATGCAAGTATTTCTCCAGTTGTAACCTGGCTTGCACTTTCTTCGTAGAAGGTGGTGCGGACCACAACAAAAGTCATGTCTTCATACGTTTCAAGCTTAGGACGCTGCTTTGCCTGAATCGCATCTTCAACAGCTAAAGGGTGAAGATGAAAATCTTGTACAAGTCCATCAAATTCGGCACTCGATGGTTCGCTCACACCAACCCAGAGGAAACCGCCATCTTTGCGCGCACTTGCGATGAGTTCAGAGATGGTTGAACCATCAAGGGCCCGCTCACCATCGCGATAGAGTGCGTAATCCATAATCATGTCTAGAATCTTCCCACCGCTGCCCGCCATCCTCTGGGATCAACCGATCTCACTAGGTAAGACTTTGAAAACTTTCTTCCCCATTCACCCTGTGGAGGAGAAAGTAGGCTCTGAACAGGACTTTTAACCCTTTCTTCACCTTTCCGCGAGAGTTACCCACACCTTATACACACCCATCCACAGGGATCTCCCCAGTTATTCACCCCCTTATACACACCTTCTCCACAGCCCAGATTCAACAATTTAGCGTTGAGGGGCTGCCCTCACCTAAGTTTCGCTCCATAGTAATGACGAGGCCATATTTATGGTGTCGGTGGCAGATGGGAGCGTGTGCACTGTGAGCATCGCAGAACTTCCTAACAACTCATCGCGCAACTATCAAACTGTTGGCGCGGAGTTTGAGCGCACACCACCACAAGATCTCATCGCAGAACAATCTGTTCTTGGCGCAATGATGCTTTCAAAGGAGGCAATTGCAGATGTGATTGAAGTTATTCGCGAACGCGATTTCTATCGCCCAGCGCACGAACTTATTTACGATGCAATCCTCGATCTCTACGGCCGCGGCGAACCAGCTGATGCGATTACAGTTTCGGCAGAACTTACAAAGCGCGGAGATATCGCACGCGCAGGTGGCGCACCGTATCTACACACACTTATCTCTTCAGTACCGACAGCTGCAAATGCCGGTTACTACGCAAAGATTATTCTCGAACATGCAATCATGCGCCGCCTTGTTGAAGCAGGAACAAAAATTGTTCAACTTGGATATAACACCGAAGGCGAAGTTGATGATGCAGTAGATCAAGCGCAAGCTGAAGTTTACGCCGTTACAGAGCGACGTACATCAGAGGATTATGTTCAACTCTCAACAATTTTGCCACAAGCACTCGATGAGATTGAAGCGATCTCGAAAGGCGGCGGCGCTGAAGGTGTAATGAGTGGTTTCCGTGATCTTGATCTTTTAACTCATGGTTTCCATGCAGGCAACATGATTGTTCTTGCAGCTCGTCCCGCAGTTGGTAAATCAACACTGGGTCTAGATATCGCACGCCATGCAGCGATTCACGAAAATAAATGTGCAGTGATCTTCTCTCTTGAAATGTCAAAGTCTGAAATCACAATGCGTATGCTCTCAGCGGAAGCACGCGTAGGACTTAACAGCATTCGCTCCGGACAACTCAGCGATGATGATTGGGCAAAACTTGCTCGCCGCATGGGTGAGATCTCTGATGCCCCACTCTTTATCGATGATTCACCGAACCTTTCAATGATGGAGATCCGCGCAAAGGCACGCCGCCTTAAGCAGCGCCATGACCTCAAACTCATTGTTATCGACTATTTGCAGCTGATGACTTCAGGTAAGCGCGTTGAGAATCGTCAACAAGAAGTCTCTGAATTCTCGCGCCAACTCAAACTCATGGCGAAGGAACTTGATATTCCAGTCATCGCCATCTCACAGCTCAACCGTGGACCGGAACAACGTACCGATAAGCGGCCGCAACTCTCAGATCTTCGTGAATCTGGTTCGATCGAACAGGACGCCGACGTGGTGATCTTGTTACACCGCGAAGATATGTATGACCCGCAAAACCGTCAGGGCGAAGCCGATCTTCATGTTGCAAAGCACCGTAACGGACCGACTCGAGTAGTTAAAGTTTCGGCACAACTTCACTTTGCGCGCTTTACAGATATGGCTGAAAATCCAGGCGCCGGTCGCGACTTCACATCATCACAACCACAAGATTTTAGTCAGCCAGCCTCACCAGGCGATGGAGCTTGGAACGAGTAGTTATTTTTCGCTCGTTACTGCAATCTTTGCTTTATCTGCAATATAAATTCCAACGAGAACAATTGCAGCACCACCTAGTTGGATTGGCGCCCAACTCTGCGCCAACCAGATCCACGCAAAAACTCCAGCCATTACCGGCTCTAACATTCCTATCACGCTACTTGTCGATGGAGTTAATTTGAGCATTCCGCTCACAACAAAGAGGTAAGGAACGATCGTTCCCATCAGAATAATCCAGGTGATCAAAACCCATCCCGGCACAAGCGTTCCATCAAAGATTCCCTGCAGATTCATATTCATAGTAAAAACTTCAAATGGGAATTGCCACACGGGCATCACGATCGCCCATGTCAGACCTGCCATTCCAAGTCCCCAGACGGTGATTGATTGTGCAGAACGCTTCTTGCCAACTGAAGATCCAACAAGGAAATAAACAGCTATTGCGAAAGCCGAGATGAGTGCGCCCATAATTCCCAAGAGATCAAAGGTGAAGCCATCCCATACGCGAGCGATGAAGATCAGGCCGACAAAGGCCAGCGTGATTCCACCCCACATGCCATTGGGGACAGCTTTCTTCTGTACAAATTTGATCCAGAGAACGATCCAAATAGGTGCGGTAAATTCGATAATCAAGACAAGGCTTAGGGGTATTCCGCGCTGAATACCTAGGAAATAACCTGCCTGTACCGCTGCAAAACCAACGATGCCAAGTAAGGCCAAGGTGGGAATTTCACGACGAGTAGCTTTCAGTGATTGAAAATTACGGGAAGCAACAATCAGGAAGAGAATTGTAAAAGCGCCGATACATCTGACCTGAGTCAGACGAAATGGAGATAAGTGGTCTAAGACAAGAGTTGAGATCACACCGTTAAAAGAGAAGAAGAGCGCACCTGTGATGAGGTAAATCTCGCCTCTATACCGATTGAGCATCGGGTAAGAGTATCTGATTAAAAAGCGTTCTCTGAGATCTCCATAACCGCGCTATCTGTGCCCTCTACGATCTTACGATCTGCGGTGATGTGTGGAAGGTAGTTAGCGACAAAGAAGTGAGCCGATGCAATCTTTCCTTCAAAGAACGCTGCATCTTTGCCAGCTCCTGCAGCGATCTTTTCGGTTGCGATATCGGCCTGACGTAGCAAGAGCCACGCTGTAATAATGTCACCGACAGCCATAAGTACGCGAGAAGTATTGAGACCAACCTTGTAGATCTCATCAGCCTTCTCTTGTGATGCCATCGCATGTCCAACAAGAACTCCAACCATTCCTTGCAGATCACCGAGTGCTTTAAGAAGTGCTTGCTTCTGGGCATCGTGTGCTCCACCGGTCGCAGCAAAAGCTCCGATCTCTTTTCCAAGAATTCCGAGGGCTTTCCCACCGTCTTTTACGATTTTACGGAAGAAGAAGTCAAGACCTTGAATCGCAGTTGTACCTTCATACAAAGTATCAATCTTTGCATCGCGCACATATTGTTCGATCGGCCAATCACGAGTAAAGCCAGCGCCACCAAATGTTTGTAGTGATTCAGTTCCAAGAAGGGTCCAAGACTTTTCTGAACCATAACCCTTAACAATTGGAAGCATTAGATCATTGAGAGCAATCATCTCGGCTGCACGATCTGTATCCCCCGCAATTTCAGCGAGCTCGATCTCATCCTGGATAGATGCGGTGTAGAGAACCAGCGCTCTCATGCCTTCAGAATATGACTTTTGAACCATCAACGAACGACGCACATCTGGGTGCTTAATGATGGCCACACGTGGTGAGGCCTTGTCATTCATAACCTTCATATCCCCGCCCTGGATGCGCTGCTTTGCATAGAGCAAGGCCTGCTGGTAGCCGGCAGAGAGTGTTGCAATAGCTTTTGTTCCCACCATCATGCGGGCAAATTCAATAACTTTAAACATCTGAGCGATACCTTGATGGACATCACCTAAGAGATAGCCAACTGCAGGTTCGTGTTCACCCAAGTTAACTTCACAGGTCGCTGAAACGTTAAGTCCCATTTTATCTTCCAGCGCTGTGACATAAACTCCGTTGCGCTTTCCAAGTTCTCCAGTTTCAAAGTCAAACATAAATTTAGGAATCAAGAAGAGCGAGAGACCCTTTGTTCCTGGTCCGCCACCTTCACGACGCGCAAGAACAAAGTGCACAATATTGTCGTAGAAGTCGGCATCTCCTGAAGTGATGTAACGCTTTGTTCCGGTGATATGCCATGTTCCATCTGCTTGCTCGACTGCCTTTGATCGACCTGCACCAACATCAGAGCCTGCGTCAGGTTCTGTGAGTTGCATTGTTGCACCCCAGTGCTTATCAACCATGAGCTTTGCAATCTTTTTCTGCTCTGGTGTTCCAAGAACATATGCAACATGTGCGAATGCGTAACCAGATGCATAGATATGAATTGCAGGATTAGAACCCAGAACCATTTCAGCCATTGCCCAACGAACAGATGGTGGAACTTTCATTCCCCCAAGTGCGACAGGTGCATCAAGACGCCACCATTCACCATCAATATAAGCTTTATAAGATTTCTTAAAACTTTCAGGCAATGTGACATTTCCAGTTTCTTTATTGAGTACCGCGCCAATACGATCACCTTCAACAAAGGATGCAGCCAAATCGTTTTCACATAAGCGCTTCATCTCTTCCAGCATGCCGACAGCTGTATCGCGATCGACTTCGCCATAAGGGGCAGTGCCCATAACTTTGTCACGACCCAAGAGGTCAAAGAGGCAGAATTCGATATCGCGGAGGTTGGCTATGTAATGGCTCATAGCGGTATGGTGCTACCCGCCAGTAACTTATGCAAGTGTCGCCTTCAACTATTTTTCCCCTTCGAGAGATAGGCTCGCGCCGTGCTACTAAGTGATCGCGATATTCGCGCAGAGATTGAGGCAGGCCGAGTCGGCTGCGAACCCTTCCACGAGGCGATGATTCAGCCATCCTCAGTTGATGTGCGCCTGGATAAATTCTTCCGCGTCTTTGAAAACCATAAGTACTCCGTGATCGATCCATCCCTCGAGCAGCCCGAGCTGACCCGAGAGGTCATCGCCGAAGGAGCCGAACCATTTATCTTGCACCCGGGCGAATTCGTTTTGGCGAGCACCTACGAAGTGATCACACTTCCTAATGACATCGCAGGTCGCCTCGAAGGAAAGTCATCCCTTGGTCGCTTAGGTCTTCTCACACACTCCACCGCCGGATTTATTGATCCAGGATTTTCTGGCCACATCACACTAGAACTTTCTAATGTTGCAAACCTGCCAGTCAAATTATTTGCAGGAATGAAGATCGGTCAACTCTGTCTGATCAAACTTTCATCCCCTGCCGAGCACCCATATGGCAGCGAGAAGTACGGATCGCGCTATCAAGGTCAGCGTGGGCCAACGCCTAGCCGTTCCTTCCTTAACTTCCACCGGAGTAAGATCGACTAACTGGTAGGGAATAACCCTTGCCGCTAAGGGGTTGAAGTAAGTATGGAAATCTTTGTCGTCATCGGAGTAATCGTTCTCTTAGCAATCTTTATCGTTGCTCAATACAACCGTCTCGTTCGCTTAAACATCAGCGTTGACGAAGCATTTGCACAGATCGAAGTGCAGCTCAAGCGTCGCGCTGATCTGATCCCAAACCTTGTTGAGACGGTAAAGGGATATGCAACTCACGAACAATCAACCTTTGATGCAGTTGTATCAGCCCGCGCAAAGGCAACATCAGCTACAGGAGTTGCAGATGTTGCAGCGGCAGATGGAATGTTAACGCAAGCACTTCGTGGATTACTCGCAGTCGCCGAGGCATATCCAGATCTCAAAGCATCGACAAACTTTCTTGCACTTCAGGAAGAGCTTTCAACAACTGAGAATAAAGTTGCATTCGCTCGCCAGTTCTATAACGACAATGTGCGTGCACTTAACGAAGCTGTTGCAACGATTCCTACAAGTTTCTTCGTTGGCCTGGCAAAGGTGAGCGCTCGCCCATTCTATGAAGTAGAAGATCCACAGTCTCGCGAAGTACCTAAGGTTGATTTCTAACACTGATGGCTTCGAATTTTCGTAGCGCGCAAGGGGCAAATAAGCGCAAGACATACTTTCTCCTTGCTGCAATGGGTCTACTCACATGGCTTGTTGCCTATGCCGCACTTACCTATTTCGGTGCCGGAACAACGTCTTTTGTAGTGCCACTTGCAGTTGGTATCGCACTCGTTGGCGTCTGGGGCTCATATTACGGCTCGGATAAATTGGTTTTAACGATGACAGGTGCTCGTGTTATTCAACGCGAAGATAATCCAGAACTCTTTAATCTCATTGAAGAAGTTGTCATTGCAAGTGGATTGCCAATGCCTCAGGTTGCGATCGTAGAAGATAGTGCGCCAAACGCATTTGCTACTGGGCGCAATCCTGATCATGCTCTCATCGCTTTTACTACACGCATTCTTGAAGTAATGGATCGCGACGAGCTACAAGGTGTTATTGCTCATGAGATGTCACATGTGGCAAATCGCGACACTCTAGTCTCGGCAGTTGCGGCGACAACAGCCGGTGCAATTGCGATCCTGAGTGATTTTCTTACTCGCATGATGTGGTTTGGTGGAGGACGAGATCGCCGTGATAGTAATCAGAATCCACTTCTGCTTATCGTCTCTCTTGCAATTTTACTCCTTGCACCAATTGCTGCCATGCTCTTGCGCAGTGCGATTTCACGCCGCCGTGAGTCATTAGCTGATGCAACAGCAGTTTCATTTACACGTAATCCTGCTGGTCTTCGTCGCGCACTTGAAACACTTGCTGCAGATTCCACAGTTGTGCGCCAACGATCAAATGCGGTGGCACATATTTGGATTGAGTCACCTTTAGATGGGCAAGCTGTCTCTAAACTTTTCTCAACACATCCGCCAATTGAAGAGCGAATTGAAACTCTGCGCGCAATGGAATCACTGGGTCCCCAGCAGTAATTAAATTTCAACCTCAGCTTGCTGTGGGAAGAACAAGGTAAAGGTTGCACCTTTGCCAAGCTCGGACGTTACCGAAACGCTTCCACCATGAGCCTTCATCACTGCATCAACGATGGAGAGTCCAAGTCCGCTGCCTTCACCATCGTTACGCACGCGAGAAGAATCCGCGCGGTAGAAGCGCTCAAAGATTCGTCTCTGATCTTCTTCGCTAAGTCCGGGACCGGCGTCGGCAACTGCAATACGCACTCCATCGCTGCTCTGAGCAATTGAAACGGTAATCGGTGTACCGACAGGAGTGTGAGTGCGCGCATTTGCTAATAGGTTTGCAACCACTTGATGAATGCGGTGTTGATCACCGAGTGTGTAGAGCTCATCTACATCACCAACGAGCGAGATGGGATGTTCAGGGCCGGCGACTTCGGCTGAAGCCACCGCATCTCTTGTCACCTTGGCGATATCTACTGGCAGATGTTCCATCTCTCGAGCCTGATCAAGACGAGCGAGCAGTAATAAATCTTCTACAAGTGAACCCATACGAATAGATTCACCTTCAATGCGCGAAAGCAACTGCTTTGTATCTTCTTCTCCTGAGACAGCACCCTGTCGATGAAGTTCGGCAAAACCACGAATTGCAGTGAGTGGGGTACGTAGCTCGTGAGAAGCATCTGCCACAAAGCGACGCAATTTATCTTCACTCGTTTTACGAATAGCAAATGATTCTTCGATACGGGTAAGCATTGAATTCAGCGAAGTGGTAAGTCGACCTACCTCTGTACCTGGCTTGGCCTCAGGGAGTCGCGCAGAGAGATCACCGGCGGCAATTCGCGCAGCTGTAACTTCAACATCGGAAAGTGGTTTAAGACCTACCTTAATCACTGTTCGGGATGCGAGAGCAATAAGACCAACAATCACAATTCCGATCAAGAAAAATAACCATTTCAGGCGAGAGAGCGTGCGATCAACATCATTAAGTGATTGCGCAATTGCTACAGAACCAAGATTCGATGGCAGGGGTAGTGCCAAGACGCGAAAATTCTCACCATCTGCATTAAGAGTGAAAGGTTCTCCTTCAAACTCAGCAACTTCTTCCGGTGAGTAACCAGCAATGTAATCTCTGACAGAGACTGTGTTCAGGTCTCCACCGATTCCGGCGACAACAGCACCGTTGCCATCTAAAAGCGTGAGAGAAGTATTTGTTGGCACTCGGTTAAGAGGGGTTTGCGGAGGTTGATCGCCATCATCGTCATCATCGCCATCGCGCCTTCTGGGGCCTTGGCGTTCCTGGAAGTCATCATCAACAATTCCAGCCAGATTTACGCGGGGGATTGAGCCGGCTGCCACACTGACAAGCTGATCATCGATTTGATGAACAAGAAATGATTCAATCTGTTTCTGCGCAACGACACCGGATGCAATGAATCCAAAGGTCGAGAGAATGACAACACCTAGTACTAAGCGATTGCGCAAACTCCATTGCGAGAAAGGACTACTCATTATTTTTCGCTAAGTACTCGAAGTCGGTAGCCGACGCCACGCACGGTATGAATTAGTGGTGGTTCGTAGATATCAATCTTTTTGCGAAGGTATGAAATGTAAGTCTCAACAATTCCAGCATCGCCTCTAAAGTCATATTCCCACACATGATCGAGAATCTGCGCCTTTGAGACAACGCGATCAGAGTTAATCAACAGATAACGTGTAAGCAAAAACTCGGTTGGCGATAGATCTAAAAGGTTGCCCGCACGACGTACTTCGTGAGTTGCTTCATCGAGTTCAAGATCTGCAAAACGGATCTTTTCATCATCGTGGTCCATCTCAACAATACCGATTCGACGCAAGAGTGCGCGAAGGCGAGCGACCAATTCTTCTAAACTAAACGGCTTTGTCATGTAATCATCGCCACCAATTGTTAACCCGGCGACCTTATCTTCCATGCCATCTTTAGCTGTCAGGAAGAGAACACCAATTTGTGCACCTTCGTTACGAATTTGGCGACAGACTTCAAAACCATCTTGATCTGGAAGCATCACATCAAGAACGATTGCGTGGGGTTTAAACTCTTCGGCCACCGCTAGCGCTTGTGAACCAGTAGCAGCAGTGCGCACATCAAAACCTACAAAGCGAAGACTTGTCGAGATGAGATCGCTAATGCTTGTCTCGTCATCGACCACGAGAATGCGTTGGCCATTACTTGGTTTTGTCATGGCTAAAGGCTCCTCCCTATTGCTGGGAGAATGCTGAGAATTGGCCCTAGCGCAGCTAAAAAATCTAGAGAGGGGTAGTTAGCGCCACTTGGTCGCCAGCGAGAAGCCGACGCCGATGAAGGTGAATCCAATGATCATATTCCACGCGCCGATTCCCGGAACCGGATATTGAGTCTGGGAGACGTAGAAGGTGACGATCCAGAAGAGGCCGATGAGGAAATTGGCGACCATGACAGGGGCCAACCATGAAGGGCTCTCTAGCGGAACATGTGGCTCAGCCGCGTGAATCTGCTCTTGGTGGGCGTGGGATTCCTGAACCTTCTTACGCAATTTCGACTTTGGCATGGGTGAAAGGTTACACGCATTCCAGAGTAATTCGCCACCCCGGCTACCGTTTGAATAGGCCAGAATTGCCTCATGACCATCAAGTCAACCGCGACAAGGATTCTCGTTGTCGATAACTACGACTCTTTCGTCTTTAACTTGGTGCAGTACCTGCAGCAACTTGGAGCCGAATGCACTGTTCTGCGAAATGATGAAGTTCAAGCAAGTGCTGCCAGCGATTATGACGGGGTACTTATCTCACCTGGACCAGGAACACCGGAAGAAGCTGGCGTGAGTATTGCAATGATTAAGTACTGCGCCGAACATTCAATTCCACTTTTTGGAGTATGTCTTGGCCATCAAGCAATTGGTGTGGCATTTGGCGCAACGGTATCTCGCGCACCTGAGTTACTTCACGGCAAAACTTCGCAGGTACATCACACTGGTGCTGGAGTCTTTAATTCGATCCCAACTCCTTTTACTGCAACGCGTTATCACTCACTTGCAGTAGAGCCCGCAACAATCAGTAAAGAGCTAGAAGTAACCGGTAAAACAGAATCCGGTGTTGTGATGTCGATGCGTCATAAAACTTTGCCAATTGAAGGCGTGCAATTTCACCCCGAGTCGGTACTGACTGAACATGGACATCTCATGCTTGCTAATTGGTTGACACAGTGTGGAGATAAAGGCGCGCTCGCAAAATCAGTAGGGCTTACCCCTGTTTTAGGAAAAGCTTAAGGCGCGCGATTAATTGTAATTGTTACTGAGTCACCGATTGTCTGTGTTGTTCCAGCTTCAGGTGCTTGACGAATAACTACACCAACAGGTTGTGCTGGGTCGTAATCGTAAAATTCTTTAATAAGAAAATCTGAATTAAAGAGAAGTGTCTTGGCTTGGATTGCTTCGATACCAACGAGATCAGGAACTTCTACCTCACCGCTTGCAATTGTAAGAATTACACCAGAGCCGGCAGTGATTGTAGAACCAGCGACTGGCATTACTTCTAGGACAGTTCCTTGCGCTTCATCAGATGGCGCAGCAATAGTTTGCGAAACTACTAAACCAGCAGCAGCAAGTGCGGCACGTGCATCGGTGAGTGCGATTCCGATGAGCCCATCAGGAACAATCGCATTTCCTGGACCATCAGAGATCGTAAGAACAATTCCAGAACCAGGTTTCACATCACTGGAAGCTAGCGGAATTTGGCTGGCAATACGCCCTGCGGGAATTCGCGGATCATGTGCACGCGTAACGGTGACTACATACTGACTCAAGAGTTCTCGTGCCTGATCTTCGGTAAGACCGACAACATTGGGAAGTTCGAATCCCACGCTTGGCTCGGATGCACCGTTGATTGAAAGTCCGACAATGGCCAAGACTGATGCGATAAGGATTGAACCTCCTGCAATCAAGAAGCTACGACGCTTGAGTGGGCGAATTCGAGCAATCTTCGTCGTTACATGAACTCCACTGCGTAGTCGTTTGATATCTGCCAACATCGATAGTGCATCTTGGTAGCGAGAATCGGGACTCTTGCTTAAAGCAACAGCTAACACCGTCTCAATATCTGCCGGCAAATCTGGTTGCAAAGATCGTGCCGGAGGATATTGTCCTGATACATGTTGCAAAGCAATCGAAACCGGAGTCTCGCCGGTAAATGGAGGGCGACCTGTAAGTAATTCGTAAAGTAAACAACCAGTCGAGTAGAGATCGCTACGGGAATCTGCAATCGAACCTTGGGCTTGTTCTGGTGATAAATACTGCGCGGTTCCAACAACATTCCACGTGCTGGTAAGCGTCGCACCAAGATCATCGATCGCGCGCGCAATTCCAAAGTCCATCACCTTTACATCACCAGAGTCGGTAATCATGATGTTTGCGGGCTTGATGTCACGATGAACAATGCCGCGCATATGTGAGTAATCAAGGGCTTCTAGAACTCCAATGATGATCTCTAGTGCACGGTCACATTCAATACGTTCACCTTCATGAATTAACTCGCGCAAAGTGTGGCCTTCAACAAGTTCCATCACTATGTATGGCGCAGGATCTTCACCGGAGTCATAGACAGCGACAATTCCAGGGTGGTTAAGACCAGCTGCAGCTTTTGCTTCTTTTCTAAAGCGAGAGACGAAAGAAGGGTCTTGCGCTAAATCACTACGAAGGATTTTTACTGCAACCTCACGCGAAAGGCGTTGGTCTTGCGCGGTGTAAACATCTGCCATTCCGCCAGTGCCAATCATTGCACCCAGTAAGTAACGCTCGCCGAGAAGTTTGGACATCACGAGGCGGCCGTTCCAAAAAATTCGATCGCGCTCTCGGCTGGGGCGCCATCTGCAATATCTGCCACAATAATTGTGACGTTATCTGGTGCACCATTAATGTAAGTCGCATCAACGAGTGCTGCGACGGCATCATGCTGAGATTGAGATTTCACAAGTGTTTTGATCTCTTTATCCGTTAAAACTCCGGAGAGGCCATCGCTACAGAGAATGAATCTGTCGCCATCTTTAACGTCAAAAATATGTAGCCCAATTGAAAGTGCTTGGCTACCCATAAGTGCTTGCGTCAACATAGATCGTTGTGGGTGCTCTGCAACATCTGCCTGGGTGATCGTGCCAGCGGAGAGAAGTTCTTGCATGACTGTGTGATCAACGCTGAGTTGTTCGATGGATGCGCCGCGAATTCGGTAAGCGCGTGAATCGCCGACATGTAGCAGCACAACTTGGTTATCTCGGATAAAAAGCGCCGTGAGAGTTGTCCCTAAACCACTCAGTGCAGGTTCATCTTCACTTGCTAACTTGAGCGCACGATCTATTTCATCGATTGTGGAATTGAAATAATCATCAGCAGAGTCTTTATCCATCTCAACATCTGTGAAAACTGATGCTCTACGTGCAAGAATTTCGAGTGCAATTGCTGAGGCAATTTCACCACCTGCGTGGCCACCCATTCCATCTGCAACAGCAATCAATTGTGGGTGCGTAAGTGCACCATCCTCGTTTCCATTGCGGATTAAGCCAACTGCTGAGCGCGCTGCGCTAAGAAAATAAAGGCTATCCATATCGCTTAGCCTAACCGACGGCGCATCGAACTTCACTGCTCGGCTATCCTTGCGCAGTGAGTACATATGCCTATCTCGGCCCTGTTGGGACCTTTACAGAGGCTGCGCTCCAGAAAATTACAACCTCAACGGATGTTCGTACTCCTTATGCAAATGTCACCGCAGCCCTCGATGCCGTCCGAAGCGGGAACGCCGATTTCGCACTTGTTCCGATCGAAAATTCAGTCGAGGGAGTCGTAGCAAGAACTCTTGACGAATTGGCAACGGGTGACCCACTTGTTGTCGCTGGCGAAGTGACACTTCCTGTGACATTTGCGCTAATGACAAAAGATGGAAATACGGCGATCACCACCATCGCAACCCACCCCCATGCAGAAGCGCAATGCCGCAGTTATATTGCAAAGCATTACCCACATGCAGAGATTGTCGCGACTGCATCAACTGCAGCAGCAGCGCAATCTCTCTCCCGTGGAGAATTTGATGCCGCAATTGCATCAAGTGCCGCAGCTGAACACTTTGGTCTGACAATAATCGCCGAGAGTATTGGTGATAACGATGGCGCAATCACTCGCTTTGTTTTAGTCACTAAACCAGGGCAGATCCCCGCACCAACTGGCCATGACCGCACATCAGTCGCTCTGTTTATCGATATCGACCATGCGGGCGCACTCCTTGAAATTTTGACTGTTTTTGCGGATCACGATGTAAATCTGACATTCATCCAGAGTCGTCCAACCGGACGCGAACTTGGTCACTACCATTTCATTATTGATGTCGAGGGTCATTGCCAGGATGAGCCAGTTGCTCGTTCGCTCGATGAACTAGGCGAGATCTGCGATGAGATTCGATTCTTAGGTTCATATCCACGAGAGGTGCGAGCATGATCGATATTAAGTTTCTGCGCGAAAACCCTGATGTAGTGCGTGCATCTCAGAAAGGCCGCGGAGAAGATGTCGCTGTTGTTGATCAAGTACTTGCTAGCGATGAGCTAAAACGTGCGGCTATTACCGAATTTGAACAGTTGCGTGCAGAACAGAATCTTCTCTCCAAATCTGTTGGCGCTGCTAAGGGCGATGAAAAAGCAGCGCTCCTTGCAAACTCTAAAGAACTTGCGGACAAGGTAAAGGCAGCCGATGCCAAGCGTGCAGAGATCGAAGCGCAAGCAAATGCGCTTGCAATGTCGATCTCCAATATTCTTGATCCAGATGCACCCATTGGCGGCGAAGAAGATTTCGTTGTTATTGAACATGTTGGTACCCCGCGTGATTTCAAAGAGGCAGGATTTGAACCGAAAGACCATGTTGAGCTCGGCAAACTTCTGGGCGCCATTGATACAGAGCGTGGAGCAAAAGTTTCAGGTTCTCGTTCTTATTACCTCACAGGTGTTGGTGCTCTTCTTGAATTCGCACTCGTTAATTACGCAATCACTTCTGCAACAAAAGCTGGTTTCACTCCAGTTATTCCGCCAGTTCTTGTAAAACCAGCAGCGATGGAGGGAACTGGATTTCTCGGACAAGCTGCAGAAAATGTCTACCATCTCGAAAAGGATGATTACTACTTAGTGGGTACTAGCGAAGTTCCACTTGCAGCATTTCACATGGATGAAATTCTCGATGGTGCAAAGCTGCCAATGCGCTATGCCGGTTATTCAACATGTTTCCGTCGTGAAGCTGGAAGTTATGGAAAAGATACGCGCGGAATTATTCGTGTGCATCAATTCGATAAGGTCGAGATGTTCTCCTTCTGTAAGCCAGAAGAAGCAAAGGAAGAACATATGCGCCTGCTGCAATGGGAGAAGGATTTCCTTAACTCAATGGAGATTCCATACCGCGTCATTGATGTTGCATCAGGTGATCTGGGATCTAGCGCTAACCGCAAATTTGATATTGAGGCGTGGATTCCTACTCAAAGCGCTTATCGTGAAGTAACAAGCACCTCGAACTGCACAGAATTCCAGGCACGACGCTTAAACATTCGCTACAAAGATAGCGATGGAACTAAGGTGGTTGCCACACTCAACGGAACTCTTGTAGCTATCCCTCGCATGCTTGTTGCGATTTTAGAGAATCACCAGAACGCAGATGGAAGCGTCAACGTTCCCGCAGCCTTACAACCATTCCTTGGAATGACAAGATTTGAGCTGGTGTGAATTTAGGAAAGATCCGCCCCAAACTTATTGCCACAGATCTTGACGGAACGATTGTTCATCATGATGGCACTATTACTGCGCGCACTTTAGAAGCCTTTGCTCGTGCACGTGATCTTGGAGTTGAGATTTGGTTTGTGACAGGCCGTCCACCTCGTTGGATGGGTGAGATTAAAACTGCCTTTGGTTATGGAAATGCAATCTGCTGCAACGGTGCGATGAATTACGACTTACTCAAAGGCACTGTCATTGAAGAGTGGGCGATACCAGATGATCTTTTGCACCAATCTCTTAAAAAACTACGCCAAGCGATCCCTGGAGTTTCATTCGCTGCCGAATCACATAACTTCTTTAAACGCGAGAAATCATATGTTGCAATGTGGGATGCCGGTATTGATCACGAAGGTTGCAACCAGATTGAAGAAGTTCTTTCGCTTCCGATCTTAAAATTATTGGTGCGTTGTTCGGGTCATGAGTACACATCTGATCAGATGCTTGAAATTGCAGAACGCGAAATCGGAGATTTAGTTAACGTCACACATTCCAGCCCTTCGGCTTCGCTATTAGAAATTTCAGCGAAAGGCGTTTCTAAAGGTGAAACTCTGGCGCTCATGGCAGGGCGCAGTGGTTTCTCAGCTGATGATTGCGTGTCATTTGGTGATAACCCCAATGACTTTTCAATGTTGCAATGGTGTAGCCGCTCGTATGCAATTGCAGATGGACATCCAGATGCGCAGATTCACGCCAAAGATGTGACAGAGCCACATATGGAAGATGGCGTTGCCAAGATCATCGAAAAACTCCTCGATCTTCCTGCCTAAAGAGCCTTCGATTTTTTAGAAGTACCTTCCTTCATGTAACCTCTCCCACGGAGGGCTCGCATAGCGGCCGAGTGCACCGGTCTTGAAAACCGGCAGGTGAAAGCCTCGTGGGTTCAAATCCCACGCCCTCCGCCAGTTTTTCTAATCTTGTGGCTGACTTCATAGCCAGTACGCGGGCTATCACCTAGCGCCACCTCATTATTCGGCGCACACTTGCCCTATTAAAGCCAGCAGAAAGCTTGGCAAAGTTGGGGGTAATAAAGATGTCAGGAGTCTTCTCTCCATCGCGCGCTGAGATCAAAGAGCGCACGCTTCGTACCGATAAGTGGTGGCTCCAACCGTTAGCAACATTCGGCGTTCTCTTTAGCTTTGTTATCTATGCAACCTTCCGTGCATTTGAAGGCGCTAATTACTACGCAGAACATCTAATCTCACCTTTCTATTCACCTTGTCTTTCTGAGGCATGTGTTCCTGAAGCAACAATCGGTGGATGGACTCCCGTTAGTGCGCAAATTTTTAATTTTCCATTGTCGCCAGCGTTGATCATTCTGATCTTCCCACTTGGATTCCGAATGACGTGTTACTACTATCGCAAGGCTTACTACCGCGCGTTTTGGATGTCACCACCAGCGTGTGCTGTTGCTGAACCACATAAGAAGTACACCGGCGAAACTCGTCAGCCACTGATTCTGCAGAATGCGCACCGTTGGTTCTTCTACGCAGGTCTTGTCTTTAACGTCATCCTTACCTATGACGCAATCATCTCCTTTAAGAGCAAGGAAGGTGAATGGGGACATATGAGCGTTGGTTCGCTCGTTCTTGTATTTAGCTCAGCAATGCTCTGGATGTATTCACTTTCTTGCCATACATGCCGCCACACAATCGGTGGACGGTTGAAACATTTTTCCAAACATCCAATTCGATACAAGGCGTGGACAACAATCTCCAAGCTCAATCATTCCCACGCTCTCTTTGCCTGGATCTCACTCTTCGCAGTTGCTTTCGCTGATATTTATGTCCGTCAGGTTGCTGCCGGCCACTGGAACAACTTCTACTTCTTCTAAAGGATTCTAAGGGACATAAAAAATGACTGAACTAGAACGCTACAAATACGACGTCCTTGTTATTGGCGCGGGCGGTGCTGGTCTTCGCGCTGCGGTAGAAGCACGCGAGGCAGGATTGCGCGTAGCAATCATCTGTAAATCACTCTTTGGTAAGGCCCACACTGTTATGGCAGAAGGTGGCGCAGCTGCCTCAATGGGTAACGTCAACAGTGGCGATAATTGGCAGGTTCACTTTCGCGACACAATGCGCGGAGGAAAATTCCTTAACCATTATCGAATGGCAGAACTGCATGCTAAAGAATCTCCAGATCGTATCTATGAACTTGAGATGTGGGGCGCGCTCTTTGATCGCACCAAAGAAGGAAAGATCAGTCAGCGTAACTTCGGTGGACATGAATATCCACGTCTAGCGCACGTTGGAGATCGCACAGGTCTAGAACTTATCCGCACCATGCAGCAGAAGATTGTGCAGCTACAACAGAAAGATGCTCGCGAATATGGAGACGCGCAAGCAAATATCCGTGTCTTTGCAGAATTAACTATTACTGAAATTATCAAAGAGAACGGAAAAGTTGCTGGCGCATATGGTTACTGGCGCGAGGGCGGCAACGAAGTTCTCTTTGAAGCACCTGCAGTAATTATCGCCACCGGCGGCGTTGGAAAAACATTTAAGATCACATCAAACTCTTGGGAAGGTACAGGAGATGGCCATGCACTAGCTCTTAAGGCTGGCGCAAACCTTGTTGATATGGAGTTCTTGCAATTCCACCCAACAGGAATGGTCTGGCCGCCATCTGTGCGTGGAATTCTTGTTACTGAATCTGTTCGCGGTGAAGGTGGAGTGCTCACCAACACACTCGGTGAACGCTTTATGTTTAAGTACATTCCAGAAGTATTTAAAGATAAGTATGCAGATAATGAAGAGGAAGCCGATCGTTGGTATCTGGATCAAGATAACAACCGTCGCCCACCAGAGCTATTGCCACGCGATGAAGTTGCGCGCGCTATTAACTCCGAAGTTAAGGCCGGCCGCGGTACTGAACACGGTGGAGTATTCCTCGATGTTTCAAAGCGCATCCCAGCTGAAGTCATTAAGAAGCGTCTTCCATCTATGTGGCATCAGTTCTATGAACTCGCTGGCGTAGATATCACTAAGGAAGCAATGGAAGTTGGCCCAACCTGTCACTACGTGATGGGCGGAGTTGAAGTAGAGCCAGATACAGCAGCCGCGATCGGTGTTCCAGGACTCTTTGCCGCAGGTGAAGTTGCTGGTGGAATGCACGGATCAAACCGCCTTGGTGGAAACTCACTCTCAGATCTTTTGGTCTTTGGGCGTCGCGCCGGAATGGGTGCTGCAGCTTACGTTAAGTCAGCAACAGCAGTTGCCGTCAGTGAGGCCTCAGTAAAAGCTGCGGCAGATCGCATCCAGGCACCATTTACACGTGAAGGTGGCGAGAATGCTTACTCACTGCACCAAGAACTACAGGAGATCACACACAACCTTGTCGGAATTATCCGAACAGGCTCTGAGCTTAAGGATGCGATTGAAAAGATCGCAGATATTCGAAGGCGCAGTCAGAACGTCAGCGTTGCAGGCGATCGCAAATTCAACCCTGGTTTCCACCTAGCTTTTGACCTCGACAATATGCTGTTAGTCGCTGAAAGCACAGCAAAGTCTGCAATTGCTCGCGAAGAATCACGCGGTGGGCATACACGCGATGATTTTCCAGGGATGAGTGATAAGTGGCGTCAGGTTAACCACATCTCATCCTTTAATGGCAGCGAAGTAATCGTTCGTCAGCAGGCTCTACCTGCGATTCCAAAAGAGCTCTTTGATCTCTTTGACGTACACGAGTTGGAGAAATACATGACACCGGAAGAAATTGCGAAAGGCGGTACCAACTAATGGCGCGCAAAGTAAATCTTCGTATCTGGCGTGGTGATTCGACTAGTGGATCTCTTCAAAACGTTGAAGTAGATGCAAATGAAGGCGAAGTAGTTCTCGATGTAATTCACCGAGTTCAAGCAACTCAGATGGGTGACCTAGCAGTCCGTTGGAACTGTAAGGCCGGAAAGTGCGGATCTTGTTCTATGGAGATCAACGGTAAGCCACGTCTTGCATGTATGACTCGCATGAGTTCCTTTGAAGAAGGCGAAGAAATTACTGTTACGCCACTTCGCGCATTTCCTGTTATTAAAGATCTCGTTACCGATGTCTCCTTTAACTACAAGAAAGCACTCGAAATCCCTGCATATGAGCACCCTGCAGATCTTGGTCCAGGTGAAGCTCGTATGGAGCAGATCGATGTTGAGCGCAGTCAAGAGTTCCGCAAATGTATCGAGTGCTTCCTTTGCCAAGACACTTGTCATGTAATTCGCGATCACGAAGAGAATAAGAAGTCATTTGCTGGCCCACGATTCTTCATCCGCATCGCAGAACTTGATATGCACCCACTTGATATGTTGAAGAACCGCAAGCGCACGGCCCAAGAGGAGCATGGCCTTGGAATGTGTAACATCACTAAGTGCTGTACTGAGGTCTGCCCAGAGCACATTCGTATTACAGATAATGCGATCATTCCTATGAAAGAGCGTGTTGTTGATGTGAAATACGATCCAGCGCGCTGGTTGGGATCCAAAATTCGCCGCCGCGAGGGGTAATAATTTTCCTATGGGAAAACAAATTCTTCGTTGGTTTGGGCTCGCTGCTGCTCTCTGGTGTGCGACCCTTTTAGTGCCAGGAATACGTATCAATGGTGGC
>Ga0222712_10002476_pt1 | contig 21098 bp, 13 predicted proteins | sample C33_657DmetaG_FD_165043 | JGI IMG/M metagenome (GOLD analysis project Ga0222712, IMG submission 165043) | Estuarine water microbial communities from San Francisco Bay, California, United States - C33_657D | ecosystem: Environmental > Aquatic > Marine > Unclassified | place: USA: California... | reverse complement strand
CAAAAGGCGGATTGCAGTACGCCAGTTTTGAACAATTGTCGGACCATCTCCAGTGAATCTATTGTTTCCTGTTCACTTTGGGTTGGAAATCCATACATGAGGTAAGCATGCACCATGATGCCTGCTTCCGTAAAATTTTTGTTCACCACTGCCACTTGCGCAACAGTGATTCCCTTGTCAATCAATTGCAATAAGCGATCCGAAGCCACTTCCAGACCACCACTTACTGCAATGCAACCTGCAGCACGCAGTAAAATGCAGAGATCCCTTGTAAAGCTTTTTTCAAAACGCACATTGGTCCACCAACTCACTACTAACCTTCGTTTGAGAATTTCTAATGCAATGGCGCGCATCAATGCCGGTGGTGCAGCCTCATCAACAAAGTGAAAACCGTTTTGTCCAGTTTTCTTGATCATTTCCTCCATCCTGTCGCACAGCAATGAAGCTGCAACGGGTTCGTAGAGCTTTATATAGTCGAGGCTGATGTCGCAAAAGGTACACTTTCCCCAATAACATCCATGCGCCATCGTCAGTTTGTTCCACCTGCCGTCACTCCAAAGTCTGTGCATTGGATTGGCGATTTCAACAGCAGAAATGTATTGGTCCAACAATAGACCCGCGTAATCTGGTGTACCCAACTCAGATTGCTTATAATCCTTACAAACAGCATTGTTGCGGTAACTTACCTTTCCATTTTCTAGCAAAAATGTTCTTTTGAGGTCTTCCAGTTTTTTGGTTCCTTCCACAAACCCAATCATGTTTTCGAGCGGGGCTTCACCATCATCGAGGGTGATGAAATCAAAAAATTCAAAAACCCTTGGATCAGAAAGGGAACGCAGTTCAGTATTGGGAAAACCACCACCCATGGCGATCTTGATGCCAGTACGGTTTTGTTTGAGCCATTGGGCACACCTGAAAGCCGTGTAAAGGTTGCCAGGAAATGGAACAGAAAGCGCCACAATCCTTGGTTCAATTTCACAAATGTATTGTTCCAGCCGATTCAGGTAAATCTTGTCGATATAGGTAAGTGGACCATGGAGTGCAGTATACAGCTCATCAAAGCTGTTGGCGCTTCTTCCCAGGCGTTCCGCGTAGCGACTGAAACCGAAATGTTCATCAACCATTTCTTTGATCAGGTCAGAAAGGTCTTCCATGTACATGGTACAGAGGAACTTGGAGAGGTCATTGTTTCCCATGTTTCCAAAAGCCCAATCAAGGTGTTCCGTTTGTTCGAATCTTGAAGCTTCGGGTAGAAATTTTCGCTTGCTGATGTGATAGGCCAAAGTGGGATTCTTGCCTTGCAGGAAACCAATCACATGGTCAACTGTATCCATGTATTCTTGCTCCAGGGCCAGCATCCGTTTGGCATTGGGAGACATCGGTTTTCCGCATGTCTTGATTTGCTGAAACAATTGATGCAGGCCTTTGCTGCTGAAGATGGACAAGATGGTTTCAATGCCAAGATCTGCCTGCTTGCTGTTGATATTTTTGGTCTGTAAGAATCCAGTGATGTAGGCTGTTGCCGGATAAGGCGTATTCAGTTGCGTAAATGGGGGAGTGATGAGAAAAATGGAGCTGCCCACTAGAAACTACGGTTGACATCAAAAGATTCCAAAGCGTCCACAAAGGCAGCCAGAAAAAGTGAACCCATTCCTCCATCTATGATCCGGTGATCGTAAGACATGGAAACAAACATCATATGACGGATTGCGATGCTGTCTCCTTTGTCGGATTCTATGACAACAGGCTTTTTCTTGATGGCACCAGTAGCAAGGATGGCGACCTGTGGTTGGTTGATGATGGGGGTTCCCATGAGGCTTCCAAAGGTACCCACATTCGTAAATGTAAAAGTCCCATCCTGAGTATCTGTTGGCTGTAGTTTTCCAAACCTGGCACTATTGGCCAGCCGGTTGACTTGTTTGGCCAGCCCGATGATGTTGAATTGGTCTGCATGTTTGATGACAGGCACAATCAGGTTTCCATTGGGCAGTGCGGTAGCCATTCCCACATGAATATCTTTTTTGATGATGATTTTGTCTCCAATTACACTGGAGTTCAACATGGGATATTTCTTGATGCACTTTACAATGGCTTCAATAAAAAGGGGAGTAAAGGTGATTTTTTCGCCTTCTCGTTTTTCAAAATCTTTTTTGGATCTATCCCTCCATGCAACAAGGTTGGTAACATCAGCTTCTGCGAAGCTTGTTACATGAGCGCTGGTAGAGAGGCTTCGGGTCATATGGTCTGAAATGTACTTTCTCATCCTGTCCATTTCTATGACCTCTACATTTGCATTAGAAGTGGATTGGGATGAAAGATGTCCTTCAGGCACAGTTGAATGAAGAGATACTGGTGCATTTGCATGTTCAACCTGCACAGGATTGGTGAATTGATGACCAGTTCTTGTGTTCAAATAATCCAGGACATCGGTTTTGGTAATGCGCCCATCATTTCCTGAACCCTTAATACGCTCCAGTTCTGATAATGGAATTCCCTCCCTTGAGGCAATGTTCATCACCAATGGTGAAAAAAATCTTCCTTTTTCTGTTTTTGGGGGAACTGATACCTCGCTTGGTTGAAAGGGGACCCTTACAGCCTGTTCTTGTTGTTGATGTGCACTGTACTGGGATGGCTGATCAGTTTTGGGTGTTGTTCTTTCAGACGCTGTCTCTATTGCACTGGTCCTTATCTTGCCGATGACAGATCCAATGGTAATGACATCGTTTTCTTGACAAAGAATTTCTTCAAGAATTCCCTCCGCTGTAGAGGGAACTTCGCTGTCCACCTTGTCTGTGGCAATGTCCAATAATGTCTCATCCAGCCTGACCAAATCACCCACTTTTTTGTGCCATTTGAGCACTGTGGCTTCCATGATGCTCTCACCGAGCTTGGGCATTATGATGTTGACTAAGGCCATTTATGCGTTTGAGAGGGATTTTTACCTGATGTAAAGTTAACTGTTTTAATGGTTCTTTCGTATTGAAATTCATTAACTTATCCCATGTTTTTCCTCAAAAAGTCAAGCGCATGGGCTGCTGTCAATTCAATGTTTCTTTGACGATCAAACCGAAATTGGAAGGTGGTTGTGCTTGTATGTTCCTTTGAAGAGAATGCAACACACACAAAACCAATCTGTTTTTGAGCTGTTTCACCACTTGGTCCCATGATGCCGGAAGTGGCAATGCTGAAATCTGCCCCTGTTTTTTTTCTGATGCCATCTGCCATTTGTGAAACAGTTTCAATGCTTACCGCTCCAAATTGTTCGATAATGGCCGGATCAACACCCAGCAAGTCAATCTTCAATGCGTTGGAATAGCTGACAATGCCTCCCAGGTAATATGCACTGCTTCCCGGAAGCAATGTAAACAAGTGAGAAATATAGCCACCTGTGCAGCTTTCCGCTATGGCAAGGGTCTTGTTTTTTGTCAGCAACATTTGTGCTACGGTTTCCTGAAGTGTGAGGTCCTGGTCGATGACCAGGTGCTCCTTTACAAGGCTTTTGAGCTGTTCAAATTGATGGTCAATCATAGCCTCGACGTCTTTGGCACCTGCGGCAGTCAGCCTCAGTCGCACCATGCCATAATTGGGCAAATATGCAAGTTTGATACCTTTAGGAAGGGCTGCTTCAAAGTCCAACAAACGCTCAGCCAAAAAGGATTCACCGATGCCTGCTGTCAGCAATGTTCTGTGTTGTACTGGTGAAACATCAAATCTTTTCTTCAGCTCCGGAATGACATCGTCGGTCATCATTCCCTTCATCTCATGGGGAACACCAGGCATGCTTACATAAATGGTTCCTTCCTTTTCAAACCACATCCCGGGTGCTGTTCCCCTTTTGTTGGGTATTACCCTACAATTGTCTGGGACATCAGCCTGCTTTAGGTTTCTTTCTAACAATGGCCTGTTCAGTTTTTTGGAAAAGATTTCCACAACATTGTCCAATGCACCTTTATCAGTGATCATTTCCCCCCCAAAAAAACTACAGAGCAATGGCTTGGTAATGTCATCCGAAGTGGGTCCCAGCCCACCCGTGATCAATACAATGTCTGACGATTTTCCTTCCTCAGTAAGGGCAGTCCAGATGGCATCCCAGTCGTCACCGACAGCTACACGTCTTCTGACAGCTATTCCAGCATGGTTCAGTGCAGTGGCCATCCATGCACTGTTTGTGTCGATGGTTTGACCAATCAGCAATTCATCACCGATGGTCAGAATAACAGCCACAACTCCTTTCTTTTCAATCATTTAATTCTTCGTTAAAACTTTTGTAGCAAAGGTACAATATTGATCGGATCTGATGATTTAAAGGTTATTTTTGAGACAGACAAAAAGCTGAATCTTTTATGTTTCGACCCCCTTGGCTGCTTCAATTGCTTTCTTTTTTCATCTGTGTAACATTCACCACGGTTGTATGTGGTCAAGATACAAGATCATCTTCATCAGCAGCCCTGGTGATGCGAAAGGCAAAAGCCCTTCTTGATGAAGGCCATTATCAAACTGCATTTGCATCCGTATCTGAGTATCTTTCAAACCATAGTGCCATAACAAATCTCTCAAAGGTTGATTTAGAAGCACTTGATTTTATCAGGCTTGCTGCCGGTATGGCGCAAGGCGAATTGCCTGCTGTAAATCGCGCCATCCAGCTGATGAGCAAGGTTGAATCGCCTGTCACTGGTGTCCAATTGGCTTATCATTTGGGACACTATTATTTCAGATTGGCAATGTTTGAAGATGCGATCCGTTTTTTGGAAATGACAGACCGGCTCTACCTATCAAAAGATGAGCAAGAACGTGTTTCTTTCGAAAAGGGTGTCGCTTATTTTTCACAGAAAAAATTTGACAACGCAAAACCATATTTCAAGCAATTGCTTGATGCAGGCGCTACAATGTATGCTGCAGATGTACAATATTACCTGGGGTTCGTAGCTTTTTCAGAGCAGCAATACCAGGAAGCGCAGCAATTGTTTTTGGCAATTGAAAAAGACCAACATTACAAATTGGCAGTGCCATTTTATCTTGCATACATTTTTCATGAAACTGGGCAAGATGCCAAAGCGATTTCCTACGGTGAGACCTACCTGAAGGCAGGTGATGGGCTTCACAACAATGAAATGCTGCAATTGCTGGCATCCGTTTACTTTAACCGTGGGGAACAACAAAAAAGCGTATTGCTCTATGAAAAAGCAATCGCTTCAGGCACTGTTCTCAACCCTGTTCAACGTTTTGAGTTGGGGTCTGGCTATCATTTCACCGGTAAATTCACCAAAGCCGTTGAACAATTGAAACCACTCTCTGCAGGAAAAGATACAGTGGCCCTGCAATCCATGTTTATACTTGGGGATTCCTATCTCCAGTTGAATGAAAAGTCTAATGCAAGAACTGCGTTTCAGTACTGTATTGCAGGTAACCTCTCTGCAGACAAAAAAGAGAAAGCACGTTTCCTGCTTTCCAAATTGTCGCTGGATATGGGATTTGAAGACCAGGCCTTGAAGGGACTTGGTGATTTTGTGAACGATTATCCTTCTTCGTTATATGCCAAGGAAGCCAATGATCTTTTACTTTCCTACTATGCCCGGACCAACAATTTCAGGCAAGCATTGGTATTGTTGGAAAGGATAGGAAATTCCAATGCTGACTATAAAAATCTGGCACCCCGTATTTTTTTTGGCCGCGGAATTGAATTGATCAACGACCTGCAATATGAAGCAGCCCTTAAAATGTTGACATCCATTGCTGCATTCAAAAATACTCCATTCTATGGCCCATCATTGTTTTGGCGCGGAGAGCTGGCAATGCGGGAAGAAGCATTTGAAAAAGCCATACCATTGTTCCAGGAGTATGCCAAACTTCCCGCAAGGTCACTCGGTGAGGCCAACCTAGACAATACCTTGTACAACCTTGGTTATTGTTATTTTGAATTGGAAGAATATGCAAAAGCAGCTTCTTTTTTTGAGCGCATCCATGCATCCAACCGAAACATCAACTCACCGTTGAGCAGGGAAGCCATGTTGAGGGCTGCGGATTGTGCGTTCATGGAAAAAAATACAACAAAGGCAAAGCTGCTCTATACCAATATCCAAAAGAGTCCAGGTTATGGCGCTGATTATGCTGCCTTCCAACTTGCCTTGATTGCAGGCATCAAGTCTCCAGCTGAAAAAATATCCCTGCTGAAACTGGCAGAACAACAATATCCAGGTTCTGTCTACAATCCACTGATTGCCATGGAGTTGGCAGATACATATATGTCTGAGGAGGAATTTGAAAACGCAATCCCTTATCTCAAGAAAATACCATCCCTTGTAGAAAAAGACGATGAAATGATTCCCGAATCCTTGCTCAAGTTGGGCATTGCCTTTTATAACATAGATAACATTGATGAAGCCATCATACAATATAAAAAGTTGGTAAGTGATTTTCCTGCCTCGGAGCAAGCGGCAGAGGCAATCGAAAGTGCAAAGAGTCTTTATGTAGACAGTGGTCGGATAGAGGAGTACCAACAATTCCTTGAGTCAGGTGGCAAAACAATGGACATGATACAAAAGGATTCCCTTATGTTCAGGTTTGTGCAAACCACCTATGCGGATGGAAAGTCTCAGGACTCCTACAAGGCATTGGATGAATACATTTCAAAGTTTCCAAACGGGCTCTTTATTGCGGAAGTGATGAACTACAAAGGAGAACTGCTGATCAAGGACAAGAACCTGAGAGATGCTGCTGTACTGTTTGACCAGCTTGCTGCAAAGGGAACCAGCCGGTACCAAGAGAGAGCATTGCGGCAGGCAGGCAAATTGTACTTTTTTGAAGTAAAGGATTATGCAGCCTCATTGGGCATCTTCAAACAATTGAGCAAGCTAACTACCAAACCTGATGTTTTGGTAGAATCATTGCGTGGGGAAGTGCGTGCATACTACCAGCTCAAGCAGTGGAAAGACGGTATTGATGCCGCGAATGCCTTGTCCGCCAATGGGGCGGCAAACCAAGACGATAAAGCCTTTTCCGCAATTGTCACTGGCTATGCTGCTCAGGCATCAGGAAATTTCGACCAGTCTAATGCATCTTTCAATACGGTGCTGGCCAACAACTATTCTTCTTTGGCTGCTGAAGCCAGACACCAATTGGCATTCAATGCTTTCAGCATGTCCAATTTGGCTGCTGCTGAAACTGCTGCCCTTGCTTGCATAGAAAATTCAGGGTCTTACGAATTTTGGATTACCAAATCCTATTTGCTCCTGGGTGACATTTTCTTACAACAAAAGGATTTTTTCAATGCCAAAGCCACCTTGAAAAGTGTGGTCGAGAATTGTTCGATTCCAGCACTCGTGGCAGATGCAACAGAAAAATTGAAAGCTGCAGAACTTGCCGAAAAAACCGGCACAAAAAAATAACAACATGCTGTTATCCATTCAAAACATAAGATCTTCAAAGCGCTTGGATTTGCTTGTTGCCACCTTGTTATTGCTGTTCATCCTTGGAAGGAGAGATGCAATGGCGCAAGACAAAAAAAGCAAAAAAGAGGAAATCAGCATTACATCCAGCTTCAAGCCGAGCATTGTAAAGACAGGAAAGCTGGAATTCCAGGCCGAACTGCCGCCCAAAGACACTACATCACCACGGCTGACTTATCCAACGCTTCCTATACAGTTCAGCACCCCCATGAGTTCCTTTATCATCAAACCTTTATCGATGAGAAGCATTGAAAATTCGGTGATCCACGATGATGTCTTCATGAAATTTGGCTTGGGTAATCTATCTACCCCTTTTGCTGCAATGGGCTTTAACACCCTAAAGGCCAATGAACAATTCACGGGAAACATTGACCACATTTCATCAAAAGGGACCCTGCCCGATCAGCAATATGCAAGGTCATCCCTGAATTTTTCCTATAAAAATACCCTTGCTGAAAACAAGATTGTCAATTTGAATGCCGGGTACAACAGGCAGCGCTATCGCTTATATGGATTTGACCATTTGAGGTACAATTTTTTACCAGCAGACCTCCGACAAATATTTGACAATGTTCATTTTGGGGCAAACTTTGATCAAAAATTGGGAGAAGACGGTTCGGCATCCTTGAATCCTGAGCTGCGTGCTGATTTTTTGGCTGCTGGCAGAAAACAATCTGAGTTCACCATGAGGCTTTCTATTCCTTTCCAGTACAAGGTCAATGAAAACATGGGTGCAGGAATTGCCCTTGATGCGCAAACGGCATCTTTAAAGAACAAGATACAGACAAATTCAACCACCAGTTTGGTGCAGGTTCCCATTTCCCTGTCATTCAATAATAAAAATATCTCCACTTCAGGAAGTGTAGTGCCCTTACTCAAGGGCAATGATTTCACCGTTGTGCCCAATATTCAAATAGCATACCAATTGGGAGAAACCAAAGTAAAGCTTAAGGTGGCCTATGTCAATGACTTTAATATCAATTCATTGCACAAATTGTATGTATTGAATCCTTTTCTCGTATTGCCGGATTCCCTTACCATTTTTCACCAGCAGGATATCTATGCAGGGGTGGAGTGGCAGAGTGAGAAAGGCCTTCATCTCAAGTTCAAGACAGGCTTTAGCCAGTTCAAGAACCTTCCCCTGTTCATCAACCATGGAAGCTCCGGCAAGGAAATGCTTGTCTTGAATGAATCCAAGTTGAACGCCATTAACCTGGAGGGTGAAGTCAATTACTCCTTTACACCTGAAATGGAATTTCGGTCTACCTTAAAAATTGATGCCTTTGATGCACAAGCCAGTTATAACGAGCCATACGGTCTTCTTCCATTGGAGTTGAAATTGGGTTTCTTGTGGAAACCTTTCAAGGGATTGACCACAAGGATCAATGCAGACTTCTGGCGTGGGGCTTTGTCCCGGTCTCCGGGTTTGCCTACAAAAAGATTGAAAGATGCTGCAGATATTAACCTTGGTGTGGATTATAAATTGAATAAAAAATGGGCACTATGGACCGATTTGAATAATATTGCGAATATCCAGTACCAACGCTGGAACCAATACAATGTTTTTGGTTTCAATTTCATCGCTGGACTTCGGTATTCCTTCATCAAATCCAAATGAGCGTGTCAATGTACCAATTAGATTTTCCGGGCTTGTTGCACAGGTACTTTTCACTGAGTGGAAATGTATCCATACCCGGTTTAGGCACATTGACCCTAGTCAGGACTGCCGCTGCCAATGATTTTATTGGAAGGAGGATGTTGCCACCTTCAAGGACATTGAAGTTCAATCCGGTCAATGACCAAGTGATGGATGATCAGACCAACTATCTTGCACGGATCTCTGGCAAGGAAAAAGAGGTTGTGGTCACTGGATTGAAAAAATTGGGACAAGAGTTACAGCATCGACTTGAGATGGAACGTACCTTGGAATGGAAGGATCTGGGCACTTTTTCCATTTCTGAAGAGGGTGTAATTGAATTTGTTTCCAAAACAAGCATTCAATTTTTCAGTCCCGTTGAATATGTCCATGTCATACGCAACAATGCAGCGCATTCCATCCTGGTCGGTGATGGCGAAAGCACCAGCAAGGCAATGGAAGAGTTTTTTGATGAGCAGCGTGCAAACACCGGAAAGAATTTGTGGCACAAGGCTGCGTTAATGCTGTTGATTCTTGCTGCACTGCTTTTGTTGTCACGCTTCATGGTGGGCAGCTTTGATTTTCTTGAATCACGGTATAACCCTTTGAAAATCAATACGCCTGCTTCAAGTTACAGGGTCATTTAATTCACTAAACTTTTTTTCATGTCTTGCCCTGTTTGCGACCATCCTCATTTCAGTAAACAACTGACTGTCAAAGATTATACAGTTTCTGGCGAAACATTTGATTTGGTAGATTGCACTGCATGCGGCTTCAGGTTTACCCAAAATCCGCCTTCCCAAGAAAAGATAGGAAGCTATTACCAATCTGAATCCTATATTTCCCATACCGATAGCAATAAAGGTTTTTTTAACAACATTTATCAGCTGATCAGAAGACAGGCTGTACAATCCAAGCGAAAATTGATCGGTCATTTCAGCCAGCGCAAAACTGGAGAATTGCTCGATTATGGCTGTGGTACAGGAGCATTTTTGATGGAAATGAAATCTGCAGGATGGCTTGTGAAAGGCATGGAGCCCGATCCTGGAGCACGTTCCAGGGCAGAGGCCCTTACCGGTTCAAAAATCTTGGAGCCGGACATGTTGCATGCATTGGACAGCGAAAGTGTTGATGTGGTTACTATGTGGCATGTTCTTGAGCATGTGCACGAACTGCACCAAACATTGTCCCAGGTCAACAGAGTGCTCAAGGAAAATGGACTGCTGGTGGTGGCTGTCCCAAACCATTTGTCACATGATGCGATGCATTATGCTGAACATTGGGCTGCCTATGATGTTCCGCGACACCTGTATCATTTCAGTCCGGCAAGCATTGCCCATCTGATGAAAATGCACGGTTTTCAGGTCAGTGAAGTGCTTCCCATGTGGTATGATGCCTTTTATGTAAGCCTGCTGAGTGAAAAATACAAAACAGGCAACATGAATTTGTTTCCCGCTATTTTGACTGGCCTGGTTTCCAACCTGAAGGCCTTTTTAAACAAGGGGGTTTGCAGCTCACAGATTTACATCATCACCAAGTAAGATCATTTCCTAAAGGCCTCAACTGCCTTCAGCATGGCATTGTCGTTTTTGTTCAATACCTGAAAATAAGCAGTTTCATTCCAAGCAATCCTGGCCACCATGGCCTTAATTCTATTTTTTGTCCAGTTGATGGCAGCAGGACTGCTCAATTTAACCGGGATGGCTTGTTTTTGCGCAAAATCAATCAATTGGGAAATGACATTTTCATCGATAGCGAATCCGTTAGCAAAGGCTTCAGCATCTTTAAATGCCTTGATCTTGCTGTTGTTGGCCATAAAATAACGATAGGCAAAATTGCCAATTGCATTCTTTTTGTAAAGGCTGTTGAGGCTCGTATCAAACAAAACAGGATCAATTCCTACAATTGCGTCAGGTGTTATTCCACCACCCCCATACAGGACTTTTCCTTTGGCTGTTTTGAAAGGCTTGCCCAAATTCACCCCTGCATTTGATGCAATACTGTCATTGTTGTGCACCCTGTTCATCACCTCCATGTTGTATTTGGCATGACCCTCATTGTATGGTTTTTGGATGCTTCTTCCCAAAGGAGTGTAGTACCTGGCAATGGTAAGTCGGAGTGCCGATCCATCAGACAATACATATTGTTCCTGCACAAGTCCTTTGCCGAAACTTCTCCTTCCAACAATGGTGGCCCTGTCATGGTCCTGAAGGGCGCCGGCTATTACCTCACTGGCAGATGCTGATCCTTCATTCATCAATATTACCAAGTCCCCTGATTCAAAGAGCCCTGATCTTTTGGCCTTGTATTCTTTTTTGGGGCTGTTTAGTCCTTCAGTATAAACAATCAGTTTTTCTCCTCCTATGAACTCATCAATGATGTCAATGGCTTCCTCAAGAATACCACCGCCATTGTCCCGAAGGTCAAGCACCAGTGATTTCATACCCAATGCCTTCAACTTTTCCAACGCTTCCAGGAACTCCTTGTAGGTATTGCTGGAGAAACGGTTCAGTCGAATGTATCCCTTGTCCTTGTCTATCATGTAAGAGGCATCAAGAGAGGTGATGGGAATGCTGCCACGTACAACCGACTTTTCGAAGATTTTTCCTTCATGCATCAATCGGATAACAACTGATGATCCTGCTGGACCCTTGACCCATTTTTTCAATTGTTCACTGTCCTTGAGTCCAGTTGCATTGCTGTCATTTACCGCAAGTATTCTGTCACCAACAGTAAGTCCTGCTTTTTTTGCAGGGCCATTCTCAAGTACGGAAAGAACATGCACGGTATCATTAAATATATTGAACTCAATGCCAATTCCCTGAAACTTTCCCTCCAGGTCTTCCGTGATGTCCATCAGCTCAGTGGTTGGAATAAATACCGAATGTGGATCAAGGGTATTGACCAGGCCATTGATGGCACTCGAGGAAGCAGCGTCAAGATTTACCTTGTCGACATAGCGCTGTTTGATGAGTTGCATCACTTCATTCAGTGTATTGTTGCCAGGCGAAGTCAAAAAACTTTTCGCCATTGGCATATTGCTGCGTAATTTGTATCCGATGAACATGCCCAATACCACGGCAATTGAAAATAGGATAGGGGTCGCTACATTGATCTTCCTGTTGCTCATAATGTTCTTTCAATTCTAATTTTGCAAAGTTCCTGAATTAACCTGAATTATGGATGGATTAAAACTGATCGCAGACAGTGGGGCAACAAAAACCGAATGGAGATTGGTCGGTAAATCTTCGTTCAGGTCTTTTTTTACAACCGGTATCAGCCCTTATCACATGAACCGCAGCCAGATACGTGAACTGCTGCTCAAGGAGTTTCCAAAACCCTTGTTGAAGAAAAACATTATTGCCATCCATTATTATGGGACGGGTTGCAAGACCAAGGCCAATGCCAATATAGTCAAAAAAGCGCTGGAGGATGTTTTCCCCGAGGCTACCGTTCATGTTACCCATGACCTGATGGGGGCAGCACTCGCCACCTGTGGCAACACGCAAGGTATTGCTTGTATACTTGGCACGGGCTCAAATTCCTGTTCTTTCAATGGGAAAAAAATCATCTTCAATTCACCGGGTCTGGGATATATTTTGGGGGATGAGGGTAGTGGGGCATATTTGGGACGCAAGGTGGTTCAACATTTTCTCTATGGCACATTTGATGCCGCATTGATGAAATCTTTCAAGAACCATTTCAGGACGGATAAAAATGAAATCCTCCAAAAGGTATACAAAGAACCCTTTGCGAACCGCTATCTTGCTGGATTTGCGTCGTTCCTGTCTATGCACAGGGGACATTTTATCATCGAAAACATCATTGAAGACGGCTTGAGGGATTTTTTTGAGCAACACCTTGGGGCATACCCCCAGCGTTTTAACATTCCGATTCATTTTGTAGGGAGCATTGCTTTTTATTTCAAGGATAAAATTGCCGAACTTTGCAATGACTTCGGATTCAGGATGGGAGTGATCATCAAGCAACCCATGGATGGATTGGCGAAATTCCATAAAAAACATTAAGGCAATACATCAATCATGAATGCCAGAACTACCGAACAGGACTCTTATTACAGGCACCTTGAAAAAATGCCTGTTGCTGAAATTCTTGAAAACATCAATGCAGAAGACAAACGTGTTCCAGAAGCAGTGGAAAAAGCCATTCCACAGATCACCAGGTTGGTTGAGGCAGCTGCAGACCGGATGCTTGCAGGAGGTAGGTTGTTTTACATCGGTGCTGGCACCAGTGGAAGGCTAGGCGTTGTTGATGCATCAGAGTGCCCCCCAACATTTGGCGTTTCTGCAGACCTTGTCATCGGAATCATCGCTGGAGGTAAAGAAGCCATGTTCAATGCAGTAGAATTTGCCGAAGATGACAGTCAGCAGGCATGGAAAGACCTGAGTGCTTTTGATATCAATGCAAAAGATACTGTCATCGGCATTGCTGCAAGTGGTACAACACCCTATGTGATTGGTGGATTGACTGCCTGCCGACAAAACAACATCCTTACAGGCTCCATTTCCTGTAATGCAAATTCACCAGTTTCCGCAGCGGCAGACCATGCCGTTGAGGTGGTGGTAGGTCCGGAATTTGTTACCGGAAGCACCAGGATGAAAAGTGGTACAGCACAAAAGCTGGTCCTCAACATGGTGTCCACCGCCATCATGATACAGCTCGGAAGGGTGGAAGACAACAAAATGGTCAACATGCAACTGACAAATGACAAATTGATCGATCGGGGGGTAAAGATGCTGATGGAAAAAGCATCTATTGCATCTTACGAAAGATCAAAGAACCTGCTGATCAAACACGGATCTGTAAAAAAAGCAATGGAATCCCTTAAATAACTGCCCGGTGCACGAAATTGAACCCTTTTTCAACTGGAGACATGTTTACATTGCTGATGAAGACCCGAAGTCTCCTTTCTTTGGCAGGGAGTACTCTGAATTCCAATATTCCCAAACGGTATACAACTTTTATATTCATCCGCAGTGGGATGATTTTGGATCTTCAACACTGTACATCAAAATACTTTTTGTTGATTATGAAGTTGGTTTTGCCATCATTGAAATGATTGGAGAGTGGAACGATGCCATCGAAAATGATATCATGACGCTGAAACGAGATGTCATCGACCGGATGACCGTCCATGGCATCCGCAAATTCATTCTGATTGCAGAAAACGTACTCAATTTTCACAGCAGCGACGATTGTTATTACGAAGAATGGATGGATGACATAGTTGAAGAGGGAGGTTGGATATCCATCATTGGTCTTCCTGAACAATCCAAGTATGATTTTACAAGGGCAGGCATTGATCGTTTCGTTCAGATGGTTGACCTGCCGGATTGGCGTCCATTCACCCCAGCCAACTTGTTTACCAAAGTTGACAATATCCTCCTCAAAAGGTTGAACAATTGATTTGAAAACGTTTTCGTAATCCTGTCTATTTTATTGTTTTTCTGCGTACAATACATCAAACATTGTATCATATTAGATGTTTGTGACGTAACTTTGCACGAATTCAAATCAGAGAAATTTTCATCTATGAACTGGAGCTTAATGTTTTCATCGTCCATCGGTAAAAAAATTGTAATGGCACTTACTGGGATTTTCCTGGTGGTTTTTCTTGTTGTACATTGCTATGTGAATGCAAATGTTTTCTTTCCCAATGCAGAAGAAAATTTCAACCGTGCAGCCCATTTTATGGGATCCAACCTGTTGATCCGCATTACTGAAATTGGTCTTTTTGCAGGCTTTATCTTGCATATTTTCCAAGGTTATCAATTGGAGATTAAAAACAGGGCCAGCAGGAAGTCACGCTATGCCGTTACTGCAGGCAACAAGACCTCCAAATGGTATTCAAGGTCCATGGCAATTTTGGGTACCCTGATTCTGTTGTTCCTCATCATACACCTGGCCCATTTTTGGGTGCCTTCAAGGTTTGGAGGATTGGATGAAGTCTATTACGATGGAGAGAAATTCCATAATCTTTATTTGAAAATGAAAAATACGTTTGCTGCCCCCTGGGTGGTGATCGTTTATGTTTTGGGTTGCATCTCATTGTCTTGGCATCTGCTCCATGGTGTTCAAAGTGCTGCTCAAACACTTGGTTGGACCAACAAGAAGTACTTCCCCATGATCAGGAACATTGGCATTGTATTTTCCATCCTTGTTCCCCTGATTTTTGCGTTGATGCCCTTGGCCCTGTACTTTGGCCTACAGCTTGATTTGGAAAACATCACATTGCTATTCTAAACATTTCAATAAATCATCATACCATGCTTGATGCTAAAATTCCTGCCGGCAAACTTGACGAAAAGTGGACCAAATACAAGGGTACCGTTAAACTCGTAAATCCGGCCAACAAAAGGAAGCTTGAGATTATCGTTGTAGGTACCGGGCTGGCCGGTTCTTCTGCAGCAGCCAGTCTTGGTGAAATGGGCTACAAGGTGAAAGCCTTCTGTTTCCAAGATTCCCCACGCCGTGCGCACTCTATAGCAGCACAAGGTGGAATCAATGCTGCAAAAAATTATCAAAACGATGGTGATTCTGTGTACCGTTTGTTTTATGATACCATCAAAGGTGGCGATTACCGTGCCCGTGAAGGAAATGTTCACAGGCTGGCTGAAGTGAGCACCAGCATCATCGACCAATGCGTCGCACAAGGTGTTCCTTTTGCGCGGGAATATGGCGGTTTGCTGAGCAACCGCTCATTCGGTGGAACACAGGTACAGCGTACCTTCTATGCTGCTGGTCAAACTGGTCAACAGTTGTTGATAGGTGCCTATCAGGCGCTAGAAAGACAGGTTGCCTTGGGGACAGTTGAAATGCATGCCCGCCATGAAATGGTGGAGTTGGTTATCATTGACGGTAAGGCCCGTGGTATCATTGCCCGGAACCTTGTTACTGGTGAATTGGAAAGGCATTTTGCCCATGCAGTCTTGCTGTGTACGGGCGGATACGGTAACGTTTTCTACTTGTCCACCAATGCGATGGGCTCAAATGTTACTGCTGCATGGAAAGCCCACAAACAGGGAGCATTTTTTGCCAACCCTTGTTTCACACAAATACATCCTACCTGTATCCCTGTTTCAGGAGACCATCAGTCCAAATTGACCCTCATGTCAGAATCACTCAGGAATGATGGTAGAATCTGGGTACCTGCAAAACAAGGCGATAACAGGCCTGCCAATGAAATTCCTGAAGAAGAGCGTGATTACTACCTGGAAAGAAGGTACCCTGCCTTTGGAAACCTTGTTCCCAGGGATGTTGCTTCCAGGGCAGCCAAAGAGCGTTGTGACGCAGGCTTTGGCGTAGGCTCCTCTAAGCAGGCGGTCTACCTCGATTATGCTGCAGCCATTCAACGCTATGGCAAGGCTGAAGTGAGCAAGAAAAACCTGGGCAACGTATCTGCCGAAGTCATTACCAATCTTGGAAAAGAAGTGGTAAAAGAAAAATATGGCAATCTGTTTGCCATGTATGAAAAAATCACTGGTGAGAACCCCTATGAAGTGCCTATGCGAATCTATCCTGCAGTCCACTACACCATGGGTGGGCTTTGGGTAGACTATGAACTCAAGACCACCATTGATGGACTCTATGCACTCGGTGAAGCCAATTTCAGTGAGCATGGTGCCAACCGTTTGGGTGCATCTGCGCTGATGCAAGGTTTGGCCGATGGTTATTTCGTCATTCCTTATACATTGGGCAATTACCTTGCTGATGATATCCGGACAACTTCCATTCCTACTGATCACCCAGCCTTTGTTGCGGCAGAACAAAAAGCATCCGATCGCATCAACAAACTGATGTCCATCAAGGGCAAGCAAACTGTTGAAAGCTTCCACAAACGCCTTGGAAAAATCATTTGGGACAAATGTGGCATGGCCCGCAACGCTGAAGGGCTTAAACAGGCCATAGAAGAAGTCAGGGCATTGAAGGCTGAATTCTGGTCTGATGTTCGGATTCCAGGTGAAATCAATGCAATGAATCCTGAGTTGGACAAAGCCGGAAGGGTAGCAGACTTCATTGAACTCGGAGAATTGATGTGTCTTGATGCGTTGGAAAGAAATGAGAGTTGTGGCGGACATTTCCGTGAAGAATACCAGACACCAGATGGTGAAGCATTGAGGGATGATGAAGGATACATGTATGTGGCTGCCTGGGAACACCAGGAAAACAGCTGGAACCTTCACAAAGAGCCCCTTAACTATGAAGTGGTCAAACCAAGTCAACGCAGTTACAAATAATTTTTACAAAACAGCTAATCTGATCATATGCAGCATTATTCGATGAACCTGAAACTTAAGATTTGGCGTCAAAAGAACATCAACGATCAAGGTCATTTTGAAGAGTATGATGTCAACAACATTTCATCCGAGATGTCATTCCTGGAGATGATTGATGTGCTCAACGAGCGGTTGATTTCAGAAGGAAGTGATTCAATTGCTTTCGACCACGATTGCAGAGAAGGCATTTGCGGAATGTGCTCCATGGTCATCAATGGACAACCCCATGGTCCTTGGAAAGGAACCACTACCTGTCAATTGCACATGCGTGCGTTCAAGGATGGTGATCAGATCACCATCGAACCTTTCAGGGCAAATGCCTTTCCTGTTGTAAAAGATTTGATGGTCAGCAGAACTGCTTTTGACAGGATCATTCAGGCTGGAGGATACATTTCCGTGAATACTGGAAACGCAGTAGATGGAAACACATTGCCCATCGATAAAGACATGGCGGATGAATCATTTGCAGCTGCTGCCTGTATTGGTTGTGGTGCTTGTGTTGCTGCATGCAAGAATGCATCAGCCATGTTGTTTGTTTCTGCAAAAGTATCTCATCTCGCCTTGCTTCCTCAGGGTGCACCTGAAAGGAAACAACGTGTGGTAAGCATGATTGCCCAAATGGATAAAGAAGGGTTTGGTAGCTGCACAAATACCTATGCTTGTGAGGCAGAATGTCCCAAGGAGATTTCTGTACTGAACATTGCAAGGTTGAACAGGGAATACCTCAATGCCAACCTCTCCGGCCAATAACCTTTTTATTTTCAAGACATGTAGAAATGCGCCCCAAAAAGGCGCATTTTTTTGTGAAAAATCCCATTGAAATCAATGGTTTACACCAAAAGCAATACATGGGTAATGGATAATTTGAAGCTTTATTCAACGGATCTACAATCCAATACGATTGAAGCAGTTTCTGCAATTGTTCATCAGCCATTTTCTTGTTACGGTGGCATTTTCACAGCCACTCAGCAACCTGCGCCAAAAAACAATCAGCACAAACAGTGCACATGTTCAGCTTGACAGCTTGAGCATCGTGCCAAATTCGCTACATGTCAAAAATGTTTCAGCAGCAGACTATTCCATTAACCATTCAACGGCTGTGCTGGTTTGGGTTAAAAAACCTGTAGCGAAAACAGTGGACCTTGAGTACCGGGTTTTTCCTTTTTTGATTGCAGCACCAACCAGGAGAATGTCTTTTGATAGCATTTTCTACCGATTTAAAGATTCAAGAAGCCAGTTTACAGTCAAAAATCCACATGTCAAGCCGCTCGATTTCGGTAACATCAATTCAAATGGAAGCATTGTTAGGTCCTTGTCTTTAGGAAACCGACAGGACGCAATGTTCAACTCAAGCCTCAACCTACATCTAAATGGATACATGGGCGATAGTATCCTGATCAATGCTGCCATTTCGGACAACAACATGGCCATTCAGCCAGATGGCAATACACAAAACCTCGATGAATTTGACCAGGCCATGATCCGGTTTTCAAAAGACAAATGGAAACTTTCTTTGGGTGACTTGAATATGCACCTTGTAGGCCTTTATTTTATGCATTTTAATAAACGACTGCAAGGATTTTCATTTGAAACAGAAAGCCGCATCAATAAAAAAATAAACAACAACTTCTTGGTCAGTGCTGCCATCGCAAAAGGAAAATTCACCCGACACATCTTTCGTGGCATTGAGGGAAACCAAGGACCATATAGGTTGAAAGGGCCAAACCAAGAATTTGTTTTGATGGTGCTTGCAGGTACGGAAAGGGTTTTTATTGATGGCATATTGATGCAAAGGGGAGAAGAAAAGGACTATACCATCAATTACAATACTGCGGAATTAAGTTTCACGTCAAAACAAATGATATCCCAAGACAAACGCATTCAGATTGAATTCGAATATCTCGATCGCAATTACCTCAACACACAATTCTACATCAACAACAAGTCTGAAATCAGCAAAAAGCTTAAACTGGCGTTGGCCATTGTAGGCAATGGAGATGCCATAAATTCACCCATCCATCAACACCTTATAGTCAATTCTTTGGGAAATATATTGTATAAAAAAATAGACTCGGTTTATGCTCCGGGGAAAATGGAAACAATCTATGTTTACCATCCGGGTAAAACCAATGGCTTGTATTCTTTGTCATTCATTGAAGTGGGTGAAGGGAATGGAAACTATACCATTGACCTGGACGCAACCGCCATTGGTAAGGTTTACAAATGGGTGACACCAAACCCACAAACAGGGGTAAAAAATGGGAAATATGAACCCGTGTTTTTGTTGGTGGCACCCCAAAAGCAACGCATGGCCTCAATGGCTGCAGCATGGGCAATGAATGAGCAAACCCAGGTATTGACAGATCTGGCTTTCAATAGATATGACACCAACAGCTTTTCTTCGAAAGACAAACTAAATGATGGATATGCCGCCAGACTGATGGTGAAAAACAAAAAAATATTGCATGCGTCAAGTGGTCTTTCGCTTCAAACAAACCTGAGTGCAGACTATGCTTCAGCAGGCTTTATGCCAATTGAAAAACTGCGTGCTGTGGAATTTTTACGCGATTGGGGGCTTGAGCCTCAGCATGAAATTGCAAAAGAAAAAATATTCAATGCTGCATTTGTGCTGGAGAACTTCCAGGAACATCGATTGAAATACGCATTTGAGTCCTATTTTCGAAATGCCAATTTCAAGGCTGATCGTCATCAAATTGAACACCGCCTGAACTTCAAGGGTTGGATCATCAACAATCAATTTGCATTCACCCATTTTAAAGACGAACAAAAAACTGGGCGTTTCATCAGGCCAAGCCTTGATCTCTCAAAACGAATTCGAGCCCTTCAAGGCCGGGAATTTAGAATAAGATACAGCGCTGAAAAAAATACATCACACTTCAACCAGAATGATTCCATCACTCCTGGAAGCTTTTTCTTTTCTACCTTTCAGCTTTCTACACAATCCGATCCCTCGCGATTGAACAAGTGGGGCATCAGTTATTTTAAACGGGCTGATGCACATCCTATGGGTAAACTGATGCATGCTCAAGACCATAGCAACAGCATCAACATCAGCGGAGTGTGGATGTCAAATGTTCATCACCAGTTAAGGGGAAATGTCACCTACAGAAAATTGAACATATTGGGAAAAGGAAACGGAAAAACTTCCGAAGAAAGCATGCTTGGAAGGGTTGAATACATTGCAAAACTTTGGAAAGATGCAATTATAGGAAATATGCAATATGATTGGGGTGGTGGGCAAGAGCCGAAGAGGAATTTCACCTTTGTAGAAGTGCCTGCGGGACTAGGAAAACATACCTGGATTGATTTTAACAAAGATGGCATCCCGCAATTGACTGAATTTGAAGAAGCAAAGTATCCTGACCAGGCAAAATACCTGAGAGTTTTTATACCAACCAATGATTTCATCCGGTCCAACAACCTTCAATGCAATTACAATTTCACCTTTCAGCCGTCAATGGCCTTGGATGACACAAGGATATCAACCTTGCATGCTTTCCTCAAAAGAATTTATCTCCAGTCCTCAATGCAAATTTCACAACAGCAATTTGCCGAGGACCGCGGTGCTGTGAGCCCAATCAAGGGCATGACAAGGGATACCAATTTGATTGCTTTTGACCATCATCAAAGCCATTCTTTTTCCATCAATAAATTCAGCCAAATTTGGAGCATGGACATACATTTTATGCAATCCAGCAA
>Ga0222712_10002475_pt1 | contig 21099 bp, 21 predicted proteins | sample C33_657DmetaG_FD_165043 | JGI IMG/M metagenome (GOLD analysis project Ga0222712, IMG submission 165043) | Estuarine water microbial communities from San Francisco Bay, California, United States - C33_657D | ecosystem: Environmental > Aquatic > Marine > Unclassified | place: USA: California... | reverse complement strand
CCTTGGTTGGTATGTAGTTGATAATTTGCCACCAGCATTACTGGGAAATTTACTTGAGTTAGTTTCTACTTCGGTTAAGAAAGTAGCGGTCGTGATTGATGTCAGGGGCAGAGCTTTCTTTGATGATCTAACTAAATCTTTGGCTGAATTGGCAGATCTTGGAATTTCTCGAAAAATCCTTTTTGTCGATGCAGCAGATGATTCACTGGTTCGAAGATTTGAGTCGACTCGTAGACCTCACCCATTGCAAGGCGCTGATCGTATTCTTGATGGAATTGCTAAGGAGCGAGAGAGACTTCGTGAGGTTAGAGATTCTGCAGACCTAATCATTGATTCATCTGCTTTGAATATTCACCAACTTGAGAAGAAGATTTCAGATTATTTTCATGAAGAATCTGGTTCAGATCTTAGAGTTAATATTCTTTCATTTGGCTATAAGTATGGAATACCTGTAGATGCAGATTTAGTTGTTGATTGTAGATTTATCTCAAACCCTCATTGGGTGCCACACCTAAGACCTTTAACGGGGTTGGATAAGTCGGTAAGTGATGCAGTGTTGGGTAGTGACAGTGTGATGGAATTCTTAACTAGGTATCAGGCACTTTTTGAAACTATGGCATTAGGTTTTATCTCTGAAGGTAGAAAGTTTCTAACACTTGCGATCGGTTGCACCGGTGGTAAACACCGATCGGTAGCGGTAGCAGAAGAGTTAGTTTCAAGATTAAAAAATGGTGAAGAATTATCAAAATATAAGATTGATACACAGGTAATGCATAGAGATTTGGGTCGAGAAATATAGAATGATTAAGAATCCAAAGGTTGTTTGCCTAGGTGGTGGACACGGACTAGCGGCAACACTTGGTGCAATGCGAACTCTTACTAATCAAGTTACTGCGGTAGTAACAGTTGCAGATAATGGTGGCTCTTCTGGCCGATTACGTTCTGAATTTAATTCCTTACCCCCAGGTGATCTTCGAATGGCGTTAGCAGCATTATGTGCTGATGATGAGTGGGGTAGAAGCTGGGCCGAAATCATGCAGTACAGATTTACAAGTAATGGTGAGATGGATAATCATGCCGTAGGCAATCTCCTTCTGACAGCGCTTTGGGATCGAGATGCTGATCCAGTAAAAGGTTTAGACCGAGTTGGTCAATTATTGAAGGTAGTTGGCAGAGTTCTACCAATGGCTTTAGAACCTCTTGATATTCAAGGAAGTTTCAAGACAAAAAAAGGAATTGAAATAGTAAGAGGTCAGGTCGAGGTATCGCAGGCGATAGGTGAAGTTATTGAACTTAAATTAATTCCAAATCAACCAGAGCCAACGCCGGAAGCTCTTAAAGCCATTGAAAATGCAGATTGGATCACAATTGGGCCAGGATCATGGCTTTCCAGTGTTATGCCGCACTTCTTGCTTGGCAAACAAGCAGAGAAAATTCAAAGAAGTAAAGCTAAAAAGATTATGGTATTTAATCTACCTGATAAAAATATTTCCGATGAATACTCAGGTTTTTCACTTGAAGCTCATCTACAATTAGTTTTAGATCACATACCAGATCTTAATTTAGATGTTGCTCTAGTCGATAAAGCCCTTGCTCAATCAGAGCCCGGATTTAACTCTCTCGTGGAAACGTGTGGGGGAGAGGTAATGGGTTTTGACCTAGCAGATAGTAAGCAAACTTTCCACCATGATAAGCAAAAATTAAGTTTGGCTTTCAGCCACATTTTTGGTTAAGACCTGCTTAGATAACCCCATTAGAAGATTAAGGGAGAACAGATGGCAATGACAGAAGCGGTTAAAGATGAGTTAAGCAGACTCTCAATAACTAAACCATGTTGCCGAAAAGCAGAGGTCTCCTCCTTACTTAGGTTTGCGGGTGGACTACACATCGCGGCCGGTAAAATAATTATTGAGGTGGAATTAGATACAGCACAGAGTGCACGCAGGCTGCGTAAAGATATTTCAGAGGTATTCGGTCATGAGAGTGAATTGTCAGTAGTTTCTTCAAGTGGTATTCGAAAGGGAAGTCGTTACATTGTTAGAGTTTTAGCAGATGGTGACGCACTTGCAAGACAAACAGGATTAGTAGATGCCAATAATCGACCAATTAGAGGACTGCCACCTCAAGTTGTTTCTGCTGCTATTTGTGACTCAGAGGCAGCTTGGCGGGGAGCATTTTTAGCTCATGGTTCCCTTACAGAGCCAGGCAGATCCTCAGCACTTGAAATCACTTGTCCTGGGCCTGAAGCAGCGTTGGCATTAGTTGGCGCAGCAAGGAGATTAGGAATTACAGCAAAAGCTCGTGAAGTGCGAAGTGTTGATCGAGTTGTAATTCGATATGGTGATGCTATCGGTGCCTTACTTACCAGATTAGGTGCACATGAAACGGTACTAGCTTGGGAAGAGCGAAGGATGAGACGAGAGGTGAGAGCAACTGCAAATCGATTAGCGAATTTTGATGATGCTAATTTGCGCAGATCAGCAAGAGCTGCTGTTGCAGCTTCTGCTCGTGTTCAAAGAGCTATGGAAATTCTCGGTGCTGAGATCCCAGATCATCTAAAAGAGGCGGGTGAGCTACGGGTTAATCATGGGCAAGCTAGTTTGGAAGAGTTAGGTTCACTTGCAACTCCTCCTATGACTAAAGACGCAATTGCTGGGCGAATTAGAAGATTGCTAGCAATGGCAGATAAACGGGCCCGTGAATTGGGAGTACCTGATACTGAGGCAAGTATTAGCCCAGATTTATTGAATTAACCACTAGCTTCGAACTGCTAAGATATGCATCTCACAATGTTGTGGATGGTTTAAGTTAAATTTTAGAATCTAAATGGGGTTAATATGCTTAAAGTCGGAGTTAATGGTTTTGGTCGAATCGGTAGAAATTTTCTAAGAGCATCACTTGAGTCTGGTGCTAATTTTGAAATTGTAGGAATTAATGATTTAACAGATAACGCGACTTTGGCTCATTTACTAAAGTACGACTCAATCTTAGGCAGACTTAAGCAACCAGTAACTTTTACAGATACAACAATTACTGTAGGTGGTAAGACAATCTCTGTTAGCGCAGAGCGTGATCCAGCGAATATCCCTTGGGGAAAATTAGGCGTTGACGTAGTTGTTGAGTCAACCGGTATTTTTACAAAAGCCGCTGATGCTCAAAAGCACATAAATGCTGGCGCAAAGAAAGTTATTATTTCAGCCCCAGCTACAGATGAAGACATAACAATTGTTATGGGTGTTAATCATGAAAAATATGATCCTGCTAAGCACAATATTATTTCTAACGCATCATGTACAACTAACTGCTTAGCTCCAATGGCTAAAGTATTAAATGATGAGTTTGGAATTGTCAGAGGTCTTATGACCACAATTCATGCATACACAAATGATCAGGTAATTCTAGATTTCCCTCACAAAGATCTACGTAGATCACGAGCGGCAGCGCTATCAATTATTCCTACTTCAACAGGTGCGGCGAAAGCGATCTCATTAGTTCTTCCTGAACTTAAAGGTAAATTAGATGGCTATGCATTAAGAGTTCCAGTACCTACTGGTTCTGCAACAGATCTAACTGTTGAATTGGCAAAAGAGGTAACGGTTGCAGAGATTAATGCTGCACTTAAAAAAGCCAGCAACGGTTCTCTAAAAGGATATTTAAGTTATACCGAAGATCCTATTGTTTCTGCTGACATAGTCACTGATCCAAGCTCATGTATTTTAGATGCCGGACTCACTAAGGTAATTGGAACAACGGTTAAAGTTGTGGGTTGGTATGACAATGAGTGGGGATACTCAAATCGGTTAGTGGACTTAATTCAGTATATTGGTAAGTCCATATAATTTAGATGGGTATTAAAACTTTATCCCAGTTAAATCCCCAAAACGCAAAGGTAATTTTGCGTTGTGATTTAAATGTTCCCATTAAAGATGGAGTGATTGGTGATCCTGGCCGCATAATTGCATCATTATCAACAATTAAAAAGCTACTTGATGCCAATTGTTCGATTGTCGTACTAGCACACTTGGGTAGACCAAAAGGAATGGTAAAGCCTGAGTTATCTCTTGCACCCATTGCTAAAAAATTGGGTGAATTGCTAAATCAGGAAGTTCTATTTTCACCAGATATTTCTGGAGTGGTTGAAAAAGCTAGATCACTTAAACCTGGCCAAATTTTAATGCTAGAAAATATTCGCTTCCTAGCTTCTGAAACTAGTAAAGAGGAGTCTGAGCGCGTTGAACTAGCAACCGAACTCGCCACATATGGTGATATATATGTAGGAGATGGTTTTGGAGCTGTTCATCGTAAACACGCTTCAGTTTATGAGCTAGCTAGATTACTTCCTCATGCCGCTGGTGATCTTATTAGTGATGAAGTAGCAATTTTAGAACAACTAACTAAAAATCCTAACCGCCCTTATGGAGTAGTACTTGGTGGCGCGAAAGTCTCAGATAAAATTGGTGTTATCTCAAATTTCTTGGACAAAGCAAATTTAATTGCAATTGGTGGAGGTATGGTCTTTACCTTCTTAGCAGCGCAAGGTAAGGAGATTGGAAAATCTCTAGTTGAAACTGATTTAATTGATACAGTAAAAGAATTAATGATCCGAGCTGAAAAACTGGGAGTAAAATTCTTACTTCCAACCGATATCGTAGTAGCGGCTGAATTTTCAGCACAATCAAAGCCCACCACAGTTAATGCAGATCAAATTCCACAAGATCAAATGGGCTTAGATATTGGGCCAAAAAGTGCTGAGAATTTTGCAACAGAAATTAAGCTTTGCAAAACTGTGTTTTGGAACGGTCCAATGGGAGTATTTGAATTTGAAAATTTCTCTTTTGGTACAAAGACCATTGCACAAGCACTAACTCAGGTTGATGGGATGGCTGTCGTCGGCGGGGGAGATTCCGCAGCAGCAGTTCGTAAACTAGGATTTGCGGATAAGGATTTTGGTTACATATCAACTGGTGGTGGCGCATCTCTTGAATACCTTGAAGGTAAAGAACTACCCGGCCTAATTGCACTAAGTTAGAGAAAGAGATAAAAATGCGCAAACCTTTAATTGCTGGAAATTGGAAGATGAATTTAAATCATCTAGAGGCGATAGCCGTTACTCAAAAATTAGCTTACTCACTAGAAGATCGTGATTATGACGCCGTTGAGGTTGTAATTATTCCACCGTTTACCGATATTAGATCTGTTCAAACTTTAGTTGATGGTGATCGTTTGCGCCTTCTTTATGGAGCGCAGGATTTATCTGCAGCTGATTCAGGTGCTCACACAGGAGATATTTCGGCGTCAATGCTTTCTAAGCTTGGTTGTACATATGTGTTAATTGGTCATAGTGAACGACGCGCTAACCATAATGAGGATGATCAACTAATTAACAAGAAAATTAAAGCTGCATTTGCGAATGAGATCAAACCAATTCTTTGTGTTGGTGAAGAACTAGCAGTTAGGGAAGCTGGAAATCATATTCCTCACGTGCTAGAGCAGTTGAGAAATGCTCTAAAAGGCTTTCATAAACCTGATTTAAAAAAGATTGTAATTGCATATGAGCCGGTCTGGGCAATTGGTACTGGTAAAACTGCTACTCCTGAAAATGCACAGGAAGTGTGTTTAGCAATTAGAAATGAACTTAGACAGATTGGTAGTGACGAAATTGCTGATAACTGCAGAATTCTTTATGGTGGTTCGGTTAAGTCAATCAATACTTTAGATATCATGAAAGAAGAAGATGTTGATGGCGCCCTGGTTGGAGGGGCATCTTTGGATCCTGAAGAATTTGCTCGGATATCCAAATTCCATAGGGTGTTGAAGAAGGCATAATTATGCCGATTAAGTGTATTTTGCTAAAAGATAGTATCCTTTCCCGATAGCCAATAGAAGAAGGCTCAATTTAGATGAAGGCGAGTAAATGACTTTAGCTCTATCGATTATCTTGGTACTTTCAAGTGTGCTGATGATTATTTTAGTTTTGTTACATAAAGGTAAGGGATCTGGCTTATCAGATCTTTTCGGTGGCGGAGTTTCATCAACATATGGTGGTTCATCAGTTGTTGAGAAGAATCTAGACCGAATTACTATCGTAGTTGGCGGTGTTTGGTTCGCCGCAGGTATCGCACTTTCCTTGTTACTGAAAAATTAAAAAAAGGAGTAAATAATGGCTGGTGGAAGTGCTATTCGCGGTAGCCGTGTTGGTGCTGGCCCTATGGGCGAAGCAGAGCGCGGAGAATCAATTGCTCGATTTAGAGTTTCATACTGGTGTGCGAATGGACATGAAACCAAACCTTCATTTGCTGAAGACGGAACAGTAGAAGTTCCAGCTGAATGGGATTGCCCTAGATGCGGTTTTCCTGCTGGGCAAGACAAAAATAAGCCACCTATGCCAATGAAGAATGAACCTTATAAAACACACTTAGCATATGTGAAAGAGCGTAGAACTGAAGCAGAAGCTAATAAAGTTTTAGACATAGCGCTAAAAAAATTACGTGGAGATGACTAGTTTTTAGCTAATTCAGAAATAAGTTTAGTAATACCTTTTTTACGATTTTTAAGATGAATTCTTATTAGAGGCAAATTCCTTTCAGAAATTGATTCAATGTCACCAAGTGCTTGGGCCATAATTAACTGCGAAAATGTATAAGCCTTGTTTGGTATTTTCACATCGACTTTTGATTCACCAGTTATCACTATAAATGCACCATTTTGTTGCCCACCTTTATGAATCTGTCCTGTTGAATGAAGATATCTAGGGCCCCAGCCAAAGGTTGTAGCTGTTTTACTCTTAGCATCAACTAATTCTCTAATTTTAAGTAATTCACTATCACTACCTCTATCTAGGTATGCCATTATCGCAAAGTAGGAAACCTTAGATTTTAGAAATTCAGAAAGGTTAGAGATTTTTTGAGACGAAAAGATAAGGTAATCACTATCCTCATATGTTGGTGTTGGAGTGTTAACCCCATTGTTAGTCAACGAAGAGAGAATTGTCGACGTACGATCTTTTGCCTCCGCGACATTTGGCTGATTAAAGGGGTTAACTTTTAGTAAAAAACAAAGTAAAGCGGTTACCCATTCCCACAGAAGGAACTGCTCGCCAAGGGTGGCTTCGATAGTTAAATCATAGGAACCGGGCGTGAAGCCAACTGTTATACCCGAGAATGATTCTGTTGATTCTTCAATTACAACCGGAAGTCTGCCATTTGAATTCTTACCCGTTGATTCAGCGATTAGTTGCTCTATCCAATTAGAAAGTCCAGGAGTCGTTGAATTCTTATCACAAAAGTTTATTACTTGATCGGATAAGGAGAATAGGCTGGCAGCGATTTTAATTGCAGGAGAGTCCATTAAAGAAAGAGATGGACTTAACTTTTCTGCATCATCGAGAAGTAAAGAAATATCTACACCGATAAGTGCAGCTGGAACTAAGCCAAATGCAGATAGAGCACTAAATCGACCACCGACATTTGGATCGGCGTTAACAACTTTATACCCTTCATTTCGAGCTATGACATCAAGTGGCGTGCCGGGATCTGTGACTATCACTATATGTTCAGTTGGATTTAGATTCGCCTGTTTAATCTTACTTACATAAAACTCATATTGCGATAATGTCTCAATTGTCGTTCCTGATTTAGAAGATATGACGATAACAGCTTTATTCAAATCCGAGGGAACTGAATTGTTCACCTGCACTGGGTCAGTGGAATCTAGAATTGTTAACGATTTTTTATAAGTTGATGCGATTACTTCAGGAGCTAATGAGGATCCTCCCATTCCACATAAGACAATTTCTGTTAAACCATTACTTCGAGTCCAAGCTGAAAGTGCATCTAATTCAGGTAGTAAAGCTCTCGATTTTGTTGGTAGATCGATCCAGCCAAGTCTGTTTATTGTTTCTTGTTCAAGCGGCCAAAGACTGGAATCTTTTTTTGCCACCAATGGCGCTATCTCACACAGCTGTTTAACTATTTCAGGATTAATTTTCGCAAGAATTTGCCCTGATAACTTCATTTAAGATCCTGAAATTACAGACTTTACTGAACTCATTAGATCAAGCCAAGCCGATTCAAATTTTGCGATGCCATCAATTTCAAGAACTTCAGCTACTTTAGATAAATCCACGCCAGCCAGAGCGATCTTTGCTAAATTAACTTTTGCATTCTTTATATTTGGACTAATTGTGTTACCTGCAAATTTTCCTGAAGTTTTTACTGCGTTTAATGTTGCCTCTGGCATCGTATTAATAACATTGGGAGCCACTAACGACATCACATAGCGAGCTTTATCGTAAGAAGGATCTTTTACACCAGTTGATGCCCATAGGGGACGTTGTAATCTTCCGCCTTGGGCCAGTAATTTTTGCCAACGATCACTTTTTTCAAATTCTAAATATGCCTCATAAGCCATAATCGCATTTGCGATGGCAGCAAGGCCCTTTAGTTCCGGTTGATTGCCCAATTGAGTATCGACTTCAACGTCGATTCTACTTATAAAGAAAGATGCTACAGAATGAACATTGCTTATATCTTGTGAATTTTCTACTCTCATTTCAAGACCAGAAGCAAACGCATCTAAAACTCTCTTATATCTATCTATAGAGAAGATTAAAGTTATATTGACACTAATTCCTTGCGCAATTAGCTCAGTTACTGCGGGTAATCCCTCAATAGTGCCGGGAACTTTAATAAGTAAATTTCTTCGATCGACAATATTCCAAAGTTCTTTTCCTTGCTTAATTGTTGCAGCAGGATCAAGAGCAAAACGGGGATCAACTTCAAGGGAAACCCTCCCATCTATCTCATTGGATTCCTTGAAAGTGTTTGAGAACAGATCACAAGCTTCTCTAACATCATCAGTTGTTATTTTTGTGATGATCTCTTCGATACTTTTATCTTTATTCTGCAAGATATCACTTCGGTAAAGATCTGATTTACTAATAGCTGATGCAAAAATGATTGGGTTAGTCGTAACTCCTACGACACTATCTTCTTTTATCAGTTTAGCTAATGATCCACTCTTTAATCGATCACGAGACAAATCATCTAAGCAGACTGCAACACCTGCCTTGGATATTTGTGCAAGTGCATCAGACATTTGTTTTTTTGATACTTTCCTTAGCGGCAGAGACAATATTATCAACCGTAAAACCATATTCTTTAAACAAAATCTCACCACTTGCGGAGGCACCGAATTTCTCAACCGAAATGGCAATGCCACTATCGCCTATAAATCGATACCAAGGCTGAGCAACTCCCGCCTCGATACTTACTCTAGCTTTCATTGATTTTGGTAGAACTTCATTTCTATAACTCTCAGATTGCTCCATAAACCATTCCAAACACGGCATACTTACTAATCTGGCTTTAATTCCTTCTGAAATGAGTTTTTCTCGCGCAAGAATTGCCAGTGAAACTTCAGATCCTGTTGCCATAAGAATGACATCACATTCATTTTTTGAACTACTACTTCCGTAGGCTAGAACATACGCACCTTTTGCTGCTTCTTGAGCAGGGGAGTATTTACTTCTATCAATGACTGGCAAGTTTTGTCGTGAAAGTACTAAGCCTGAAGGTTTTAATCTTCTTATGATTTCTTGCCAACAGACACTAACTTCGTTTGCATCACATGGCCTTATCACCGAAAAACCAGGGATTGTTCGCAGGGAAGCAAGATGTTCTACTGGTTGATGAGTCGGCCCATCTTCTCCAAGACCTATCGAGTCATGTGTCCAAACATAAGTAACTGGCAACTGCATCAAAGCTGATAAACGTACAGCCCCACGCATGTAATCACTGAATACTAGGAATGTTCCACCAAATGGTTTCACTAAACCGTGCAAAGCCATACCATTAAGAATTGCGCCCATTGCGTGTTCGCGAATTCCAAAATGTATTACTCGGCCATATGGATCAGCATTCGCCATTTGACTGGCTGCAGGTAGAAATGAAGCACTGCCTTCAATAGTCGTGTTATTACTTTCAGCTAAATCAGCTGAACCTCCCCAAAATTCTGGCAATGTTTTTGCAATCATTTGGATGACTTTTCCAGAAGCTGCTCTGGTTGAAATCTCCTTCTCACTTGAAAAGGCTGGGAATGAATCTTGGAAATTTGCTGGAAGTTTTTTACTCAACAATCTTTTCAACAGCTCTGCTGATTGATTATTGGTTTTCTCCCAGGCCTGGAATTTGGTAAGCCACTGGGCATACATTTCACTTCCGCGCTGTTTAACCTCTCTAGCGTGATTAATTACTTCAGTAGGAGCAATAAATGTTTCGGCAGGATTTAACCCTAACAAAATCTTTGTTGCACTAATTTCATCATTACCAAGGGCTGAGCCATGAGCTTTTGAGGTGCCTTTAGCATTTGGTGCAGGCCATGCAATTACAGTGTGAATATGTATTAAAACTGGTTTATTCTTTTGAGCAACCGCCGATATCATCGCACGCTCTAAACTTTCACGGTCGATATCGCCATCAGCTTTCTTTGCTACGACAATTACTTCCCAACCATATGCAAGGTAGCGGGCATCAATATCCTCTGTGCAGGTTATATGTGTATCACCTTCAATTGAAATTCGATTATCATCGTAAATTACTTTCAAGTTTCCCAGTTGCTGTGTTCCAGCCAATGATGAAGCCTCTGCGCTTACTCCTTCTTGTAGATCTCCGTCAGAACACATAACCCAGATGTCATGATCAAAAATATCAGTTGTATTTTGTGGATCTAGCAATCCTTTTTCATATCTAGCGGCCATTGCCATACCAACACCATTGGCAACGCCCTGACCGAGCGGACCTGTAGTTGTTTCAACTCCTAATGTATGTCCATACTCAGGGTGTCCCGGGGTTTTAGCATTAAATGTACGAAAACTTTTTAGATCCTCAAGTTCAACGCCATAACCAGATAGGTAAAGTTGAATATAAAGTGTTAACGAAGAATGTCCACAAGAGAGTATGAATCGATCGCGTGCTAACCAGTTCGGATTGGCGGGATCATGTCGCATAATTCTTTGAAAGAGTGTGTATGCAACTGGGGCCAAGGACATTGCAGTTCCTGGATGTCCATTTCCAACTTTTTGGGCTGCATCCATTGCTAACGCCCTAGCTACTGCAACAGCTTTATCATCTAACTCTTGCCATTGATTTATTTTCAATTAAAGCCCTTCAGTCGAAATCCAGATCCTGCAACCTTAACAAAACTCCAGGCACTTCCCCAAACCAGGGCAGCGCCAAGAAGGTGAAAACCCACAACCAATTCCGGTAAACCTGTTACATACTGAATATACCCGATTAAGCCCTGGGAAATGCTAATTATAAGAAATATTTGAATCTTTCGAGAAAGTAATTTGGCACTTGTTTGTTTAATGAGTAGCCAAAGAATTGTGGTGAGTACAAGCAGTGCGATTACAAGATCTGCATGAAGCCAGGAGAGTGTTCTAGGGTCGAGTCCGAATCTCTCTGCATCTGCATCTCCTGCATGCGGCCCACTACCTGTAACAATCGTTCCAGCAATTATCACAAATAATGTCAGCCATATTTGGATCGGGATTAAAGATGCGATTAACCCAGTTGGAGGTTGTTTGATTATTCCAATCATTTCATATCGAAGTGAAATAGCTCCTGAGATGAGAAAGATTGACAACAAGAAATGCGCAGCGACTGTTCCTGGATGTAAACCGGTTAATACCGTGATTCCTCCTAGAACACCCTGTCCTAAAATCCCAAGCACCTGTAATGCGGCGAGACCTCTTACTCTCTTTTTCGTAACCGCGTTCTTAGAGCTTCTAAAAGCAATAATTACCACAGCAAGAGCAGTAAATAGGAGAACGAAAGTTAGTAACCTGTTGCCAAATTCAATCCAAGCATGAAGTTGTCCTTCCACTTGATTGGGCACTGGTGTGTAAGAACCAGGAGTGCATTCAGGCCATGTGGGACAACCCAAGCCCGATCCAGTAAGACGTACCGCCCCGCCAGTGACAATGAGGGCGCCTTGCAAAAAAACTAGGAGCCAGAAGGGTTTTGCCGATATTGAGTTTTTGGCTACCAACATGATTTAAGCCTATTGGTTTATTTCTAGCCCTGGCCTGATTCACCCGCCAGTAAGGCGCAATTCACACCTTATTACTGCACGGGGATTGGCGCTTGCGCGGGAATTACGCAACACTTATGTTGTGAAAAAGAGTGAGCCAGATAAGACCCGCGATCAGGTCGCCCGAACCATTCTAGAAGGCGGTCCTGCTAGCGCAGTGGATCTTGCTGAAAAACTTTCAATAACTCCGACTGGAATTCGCAGGCACCTAGAAACTTTAATCGCAGAGGGTGTGCTCACAGCGCGGGAGCCTTATCAAGGCCGGGTAATTCGCGGCAGAGGTAGACCATCTAAGGTTTTTGTAATGACAGATAGTGGTCGAGAAAAGTTTGAGCACTCCTATGATGACTTAGCAGTTGCTGCGCTTAAGTTTATGGCGAGCAAAAATGGTTCACATTTAGTAGATGAATTTGCGCAATCTCGAGCTAATGAATTTGTGCGCAAAGGTGAACAGATAAAAACTTCAAATAAATCTCTTACAGAGAAATCTAAAGCGCTTGCAAAGCTTTTAACTAAAGAGGGTTACTCAGCAACAACAGATAAAATGGGAAATGGTGAAGAAATTTGCCAGCATCACTGCCCAATCGCTCATGTGGCTTCTGAATTTCCTCAACTATGTGAAGCAGAGACCGCAGCATTTTCGGCAATCCTAGGAACTCATGTGCAAAGACTTGCAACTATCGCCCATGGTGATGGAGTTTGTACAACTTTTATTCCCTCCAATGTTACTCAAACCAGAAAAACCAAAGTAAAAGAAGGAGCACGCTAATGACCCAGATCGCGCACCCAGAGTTAGATGGAATTGGTAAGTATGAGTACGGCTGGTCAGATAAGACAGATGCGGGATCAAATAGTCGTCGTGGTCTTAATGAAGAGGTTGTGCGCGATATTTCTTCGAAGAAGAATGAACCACAATGGATGCTAGATCTTAGGCTAAAAGGATTATCTCTATTCGAGAAGAAGCCAATGCCAAGTTGGGGTTCGGATTTAAGTGGAATTTTCTTTGACACAATTAAATACTTTGTTCGTTCAACTGAGAAACAAGCAACCTCTTGGGAAGACCTACCTGATGACATTAAAAATACCTACGATCGTCTTGGAATTCCAGAGGCTGAGAAAAAACGTTTAGTAGCAGGTGTTGCAGCGCAGTACGAGTCTGAGGTGGTTTATCACTCAATCCGCGAGGATCTTGAAAAACAAGGAGTTTTATTCCTTGATACCGATACCGCTCTTCGCACACATGAGGATATTTTTAAAGAGTATTTCGGCACTGTTATTCCAGTTGGTGATAACAAGTTTGCAGCTCTTAATACTTCTGTTTGGTCAGGTGGATCATTTATATATGTTCCAAAGGGAGTGAAAGTAGATATTCCTTTACAAGCTTACTTCCGAATTAACACTGAAAACATGGGTCAATTCGAGCGAACCTTAATCATCGCCGATGAAGATTCATATGTTCATTATGTTGAAGGTTGCACAGCACCGGTTTATTCTTCAGATTCTCTTCACTCAGCAGTTGTTGAGATCATTGTGAAAAAGAATGCCCGCGTTCGTTATACAACTATTCAAAACTGGTCTAACAATGTTTACAACTTAGTGACCAAGCGAGCAACTTGTGCTGAGGGTGCAACCATGGAATGGATCGATGGAAATATTGGCTCCAAAGTGACAATGAAGTATCCAGCTGTCATGTTGATGGGTCCACACTCTAAAGGCGAGACTCTTTCTATTGCATTTGCAGGTGAGGGACAGCATCAAGATGCTGGAGCGAAGATGGTTCACGCTGCGCCTTACACATCTTCAACGATCATTTCTAAATCTGTAGCACGCGGTGGCGGTCGAACCTCATACCGAGGTTTAATTAAAGTTGAAGAGGGTGCTCATCATTCAAAGAGCACAGTTAAGTGTGATGCACTTCTAATTGACAATATTTCTCGCTCCGATACATATCCTTATGTAGATGTTCGCGAGGATGATGTTTCAATGGGACATGAGGCAACAGTCTCTAGAGTCAGTGATGATCAACTATTTTATTTAATGTCCCGTGGCCTTGGTGAGGATGAAGCGATGGCAATGATTGTCCGTGGCTTTATTGAACCAATCGCTAAGGAGCTTCCAATGGAGTATGCATTAGAACTAAACCGTTTAATTGAGCTTCAAATGGAAGGCGCTGTTGGTTAATGAGTTTATTGACAACTAATTACTTAACTCCAACTGGTAGGGAAGAAGCATGGCGTTTTACACCGCTAAAACGCTTAGCTGGTCTACATGATCTTTCAACTTTGGTTAAGGATCATATTTCCCTAACAAGTAGTGGAGCGCTTCCGAGCGGGGTAAATTTAAAAGTAGTTGCAGCTTCTGAATTACCTTCTGCTTATTTATCGACCGACATTGTCACAAATAGAGTCCGAGAAAATGTAAAGGAAATTTCATTACTTAGAATTGAAAAAGATTCTGAGTTGTCACAGCCCATTCATTTAAAAAGATTATGTGGAGATTCTGCAGAATTAGGTAAATTAGTAATTCAAGCAGGAATTAATTCTCGTTCGACAGTGATAATTGAGAATACTGGTAAAGGTGAGATTGGTGAAGAAATTGAAATCACCTTAGAGGCCGGAGCATCACTGAATTTTATTTCTCTTCAGGAGTGGGATCGCAGCGCAGTTCATCTAGGCCAACACCATGCGATTATCAGCAAGGATGCTGCATTTACATCCTTTGTTATTTCAGTTGGTGGTTCAGTGGTCAGGCTCAATCCGACCGTTGAATTCACAGGACCTGGTTCATCTGCTGAACTAAATGGGATCTATTTTGCAACTGATGGACAACATCTTGAACATCGAATTCACGTTAATCACAATGTAGCTAATGCTAAATCTAGAGTTAATTACAAAGGCGCACTAGCTGGTGATCAAGCACGGACTGTTTGGATTGGTGATGTATTTATTCATAAGGGTGCGGAAGGCACAGATACATACGAATTAAATCGAAACTTACTATTAAGTGATGGTGCTAGAGCAGATTCTGTGCCAAATCTTGAAATTGAAACTGGTGAAATTGTAGGCGCTGGCCATGCAAGTACAACTGGTCGATTTGATGATGAGCAACTGTTCTATTTGCAATCTCGTGGTATTCCATCTGATATTGCTCGGCGATTAGTTATTCGTGGTTTCTTTGCCGAAATTGTCAGTAAGTTAAAAAATGAGGAGTTAGAAGAACGATTAATGCAGAGAATTGATGATGAGCTTGCAAAGGTAGGTGAGTAATGAGTGAAGTAGCTTTTGATTCATTAGTTGAAGGAAAGCCTGTTGCAATTGATCACAATGGAGTAGCAGTGTGTGTCGCAAGAATTGGTGATGAAGTGTATGCAGTCGAAGACACCTGCACACACTCAGAGGCATCATTATCTGAAGGTGAAATTTCGGGAACAAAAATTGAGTGTTGGCTACATGGTGCTGAGTTTGATTTAAGAACTGGTGAAGCATTAACTCCGCCTGCAACTGCGCCTCTTAAAACTTTTTCAGTAAAACGTAATGGTAATCAAGTAGTAATCAACTAAAGGAGAAAAATGAGCGTATTAGAGATAAAGAATTTGCAGGTCAGTGTCATCACTGAGGCTGGTAATAAAGAAATTCTCAGAGGTGTGGATTTAACGGTACGTAGCGGTGAAACCCATGCAATTATGGGACCAAACGGTTCGGGTAAATCAACTTTGGCTTACTCAATTGCTGGGCATCCAAAGTATTTAATTACTGGTGGATCTGTAACTTTAGATGGCGCAGATGTACTTGAAATGAGTGTTGATGAACGTGCTAAGGCTGGTTTATTTCTAGCGATGCAATATCCCGTTGAAGTTCCTGGAGTATCTGTTTCAAATTTCCTTCGAACCGCTGTAACTGCAATTAGGGGTGAAGCACCAAAGGTTCGTACCTGGGTAGGTGAAGTTAAAGCTGCAATGACTTCATTAAATATTGATACTGCTTTTTCAGAGCGAAGTGTAAATGAAGGTTTTTCTGGTGGTGAGAAAAAACGCCATGAAATTTTACAAATGGAGTTACTAAAGCCAAAGATTGCAATCCTCGATGAGACAGATTCAGGTCTTGATGTTGATGCCCTGCGAATTGTTTCTGAAGGTGTTAATCGAGTTAAAGATGGTTCAGATCTTGGGGTCATGTTAATTACCCACTACACAAGAATCCTTCGATATATAAAACCGGATTTCGTACACGTTTTTGCTAACGGAAAGATTGTTGAAGAGGGTGGACCAGAGTTGGCTGACAAACTTGAAGAGAAGGGTTACGCGGAGTACATAACTGCGTAAACAAATGAGTGTTGATCTATCGAGGTACAAAAAAGATTTCCCTATTCTCACCCGAAAGGTGCGAGGAGGAAATCGTTTAATTTACTTAGATAGTGGCGCTACCTCACAAAAGCCTGAGTCAGTAATTAAGGCAGAATCCGATTTTTATCGAAATATAAATTCTGCTGTTCATCGAGGGGCACATCTCTTAGCTGAAGAAGCTTCAGAGGCATATGAGGGTGCTAGAGAAAATTTGGCGAAGTTTATAGGCGCTAAAACTGATGAGGTCATTTTCACTAAGAGTGCAACTGAGTCACTGAACATGATCGCTTATTCACTAGGGAATGCGAATTCTAGCTTTAATGTGCAAAGTGGAGATGAAATAGTAGTTTCACAGATGGAGCACCATGCAAATCTAATTCCTTGGCAACAACTTGCTAAACGCACGGGAGCGAAACTGGTGTGGTTTTCGATTACAGACGATGGCAGACTAGATCTATCAAATATTGATCAAATTATAAATAAGAGAACGAAAATAGTTGCAATTACTCATCAATCAAATGTTTTTGGAACAATTATTCCCTTGCGAGAAATTGTTAAAGCAGCTCACGAAGTTGGAGCAGTTGTTGTTTTAGATGCGTGTCAGTCAGCTCCGCATTTTGCAATTGATGTAAAAGAATTAGATGTTGATTTTCTTGCATTCTCTGGTCATAAAACATTAGGACCAACGGGTGTAGGAATACTTTGGGGCAAGTCAGAGATTTTAGAAAAAATCGAACCAGCACTTTTTGGTGGCTCAATGGTTGATTCGGTAACAATGGAGAGTGCAACATGGGCGAAGGCACCTAGAAAATTTGAAGCCGGTGTGCCAAATATGGCTCAAGCAGTTGGTCTCTCAGCTGCAGTCGACTATCTAAATGTTGTCGGTATGAACAATATTGCCGAGCATGAGCGAGAGCTAACCAAACAACTACTTGATGGTATTTCAGAAATATCTGGCGTTAACGTAATTGGACCAAAAGATATGAAAGATCGAGGTGGGGTAGTTTCCTTCACCGTAGATGGCGTTCACCCACATGATGTTGGTCAAGTGCTAGATCAATATGGAATTGCGGTTAGGACTGGGCACCACTGTGCGTGGCCGCTGATGAAAAGATTGAATTTGGTTGGAACTACCAGAGCTTCATTTCATTTATATAACACCCCTGAAGATATAAATGACTTATTGGCAAGTATTCATAAAGTTAAAGAGTATTTTAAGGTTGCTAACTGATGGAATTAGATTCTCTTTATCAAGAGGTAATTTTAGATCATTATCGAAAACCATTGCACAAAGGTTTATCTGAAACCAAAGATATTCAAGTTCATCACAATAACCCGAGTTGTGGTGATGAAGTATCATTAAATTTAATTATGGATGGTCAGGTTGTTAAAGATATCTCTTGGGATGGTGTCGGCTGTTCGATATCTATGGCGAGTACTTCAGTGATGAGTGATCTTTTAATTGGCAAGGACTATAAATCTGCAGTCGTGATTTTAGACGCATTTGTTGAACTGATGCAGAGCAAGGGTAAGTCATCTGGTGATGAACAATTGTTGGAAGATGGTGTGGCTTTTGCTGGTGTATCAAAGTTTCCAGCCAGAATTAAATGTGCCTTACTTGGTTGGATGGCGTTTAAAGATGCCAGTACCCAAGTGATAGCGTAGGATTTACCCATGGCCACCACAATTGATGATGTTACTGAGGCAATGAAGGATGTAATTGATCCCGAGCTTGGAATTAACGTTGTTGATCTTGGATTGGTATATGACATGCGCTTAGATGAAAATAATATTGCTACATTAGACATGACGCTAACTTCAGCCGCTTGCCCTTTACAAGATGTAATCGAGGATCAGACAAGACAGGTATTAGCCGACATAACTTCTGATGTAAAAATTAATTGGGTATGGCTACCGCCTTGGGGTCCGAACAAGATTTCAGATGATGGCCGTGAACAACTACGCTCGATTGGCTTTACCGTTTAGATAAATTCGCAATACTCGCTAGGGTTTTCATATGTCAATGCATTCCACCTGGATGTCCTTTAGATCATTAACTGCAGATCAATCAGTTAAGAATCAGAAATTAAGACCCGGTACATTAAAGCGAATCGCAAGCTTTGCAGTCCCTTATAAGGCCTCCCTCACTTTATTTCTTATTACAGTTATTGTTGATGCCTTCTTGATTGTTGCAACACCATTACTGCTTAGACGACTAATTGATGAAGGTGTTATTCCGAAAAACACAGAATTAGTAACAAATCTTGCGATAGCAGTCGGGGTAATTGCAGTTGCTGATGCTTTGTTTAGTATGGCAGGGCGATGGTTCTCATCTCGAATTGGTGAAGGGTTAATTTATGATCTACGAAAGCAAATCTTCGAACATGTGCAGAAACAGTCGATAGCTTTCTTCACAAGAACTCAAACTGGTGCGCTTATTTCAAGGCTTAACTCAGATGTTATAGGAGCCCAACAAGCATTTACATCTACTCTTTCTGGAGTCATTAGTAATCTACTGAGTTTAATCCTGGTAGCTCTCGCTATGTTTACTCTCTCATGGCAGATCACGCTCATATCACTATTACTACTTCCAGTTTTTTTAATCCCAACAAAATGGGTTGGCCGCAAATTACAAGGGTATACAAGGCAATCATTTGATCTAAACGCCCAAATGTCAGCAACAATGACTGAACGTTTTAATGTTTCTGGAGCCTTGCTTGTTTCACTCTATGGTGATTCAAAAAAAGAGAAAAATGAGTTTGCTGAAAAGGCAAGGCGTGTGGCTGATATCGGAATTTCTATAGCAATGCTTAATCGTATCTTTTTCATTGCTCTTACCTCAGTAGCGGCAGTTGCTACAGCCGTTGCATATGGAATCGGCGGGCACCTTGCAATTACTGGTGAACTAACCGTGGGAACTTTACTTGCAATTACCGCTTTACTTGCTCGCCTATATGGACCACTAACGGCTCTATCAAATGTCAGAGTGGATGTGATGAGTGCTTTAGTTTCATTTGAGAGAGTATTTGAAGTTTTAGATCTTAAACCAATGGTTACTGATCGAGTTGATGCAAAGAATTTAACTGATACTAAGCTGGACTTAAGATTTAAGGACGTTTCATTTAGTTATCCAAAAGCTGAAGAGATTTCACTCGCATCACTAGAAATCACTGCAAAGCCCGAAATAGTTTCTTCTGGGGAGGTTCTGAAAAGAATTTCATTCACAGTGGCTTCTGGAACCCTAACTGGGATTGTTGGCCCATCAGGTGCCGGCAAGAGCACCATTAGTAGTTTAATTCCAAGACTTTATGATGTTAATCAAGGAGTTATTTCAATTAATGGAACTGATGTTCGTGATTACACGATCAAATCACTTCGTAATAGCATCGGAGTCGTCACCCAAGATTCGCATATGTTTCATGATTCAATATTAGTAAATCTAAAATACGCGAAATCTGATGCAACTTCTAATGAGATACAGGCAGCCTGTAAATCAGCACGCATTTGGGATTTCATTCAATCACTTCCAAACGGTCTTGATACCGTGGTTGGTGAGAGAGGACATCGATTATCTGGGGGAGAGAAGCAGCGACTTGCAATTGCACGGCTTCTACTTAAGCAACCAAGTTTAGTAATTTTAGATGAAGCAACAGCGCATTTAGATTCAGAAAATGAGGCGCTGGTACAGGCAGCGCTTAAAGAAGCACTAGTTGGCCGTACGAGTATCGTGATTGCTCACCGCCTTTCAACGATTGCACATGCTGATCAAATTTTAGTTATTGATAATGGTGAGATCGTTGAACAAGGAAAACACGAGCAACTAGTTGAAAAACGGGGACTTTATTTTGATTTATTTGAAAGGCAAAACTTACAAGGAGAGTTAATCTAAACGTTTCCGTTTGGGCGTGAATACTGCATCCTTCTTAATGGTTTCTCTTCCAGCATTTGCAGCAATAACCGCGATATAAGGAAGAGTTACGGCCCCTGTTAAAGCAATCCATCGGTATGGACTTGGCAGAACAACTGTGAGAATAAAACAAATCGTACGAATCATCATTGAAATGAAGTATCTGCGTTGGCGAGCAGATTGATCAGCGGTAAGCCCGGATTGAACTGAGGTAATTGATTGTGTAACTTTCTTGGGCTTTTTCATAGGCTTAGCCTAATGTTAGATATTCATAATGCTCAGTGAAAGCTATCTTCACGCACTAAAGATGACCGATTTCACTCTTTTTAACTGATTAGGTAGTATTTACACATCAAGTGGATGCATACGCTCCCACCTACTTCGCCTCGGTGAACTGGTTGCTTCTTATGAAGTGCGGCTGTCTTTCGCTTGTGTAATGCCTTAGCAATCTAAGCGAAACAGCAAGGAGAAATTATCAGCACAGAACCACGAATCAATGATCGAATTCGCGTTCCTGAAGTTCGGTTGATTGGCTACGACGGTGAACAGCTTGGCGTAACAGCAATAGATAAAGCGCTTAAGTTGTCAGAGGAGATCGGTTTAGATCTCGTTGAAATCTCACCAGATGCCAACCCACCGGTCTGCAAAATAATGGATTTCGGAAAATATAAATACGAAATTGCGCAGAAAGCTCGGGAAGCAAGACAGAATCAGACACACATTGTTGTGAAAGAGATGCGACTTCGACCAAAGATTGAAC
>Ga0222712_10002474_pt1 | contig 21102 bp, 17 predicted proteins | sample C33_657DmetaG_FD_165043 | JGI IMG/M metagenome (GOLD analysis project Ga0222712, IMG submission 165043) | Estuarine water microbial communities from San Francisco Bay, California, United States - C33_657D | ecosystem: Environmental > Aquatic > Marine > Unclassified | place: USA: California... | reverse complement strand
TCTTATCTTACCTCTAACCATCTTACGACGGTTATTTGAGTGTTACTGCTTTCCAAACTTTCAAAGATCTTTCAGCCTCTCGCGAAACCGCCCAACGAATTGGGAGTGCAAAATTAGCTGTTTTGAGTTATATCTGCAAATTTTTGATAAAATAATTTCCAAAAATTTGTGATGCTTTTTTCAAGAACTACCCCCGGTTTGACCAGCGGGATGCAAATATAGGAAGCATTTGCCATACGTCCCAAATTAAATTGATTTGTTTTTTTCACAAATTGCTGAAAATCAATCTAGACAAGGGTTTAGGAAAAAATAAATATTGACTTTCTCAGCGCAGCAATGACGCAATTTCTTCAGGATAAATGACATCATCCAAAAACAAACCATGTCCTGGTGCAGAGAAATCAGCCATGGCACTGTCTTTCGAAATCAATACCCGATGAAAGTCTTGCGTGCCAAGTTTGTTGCGGCCTACTTTTACCATGGTTCCCACCAATGCCCTTACCATGCCACGAAGAAACCTATTGCCTTCTACCGTAAAAATCCAACCCTCCTCTGTAGCCTGCCATTCGCAGACTGCAATGTTGCACAAGTGGGTATATACTTGGGTTCTTCTTTTTGCAAAACTGGTAAAATCATGTTGCCCCAAGAGAGATTGTGCGACCGCATTCAGTGCATCGAGGTCCATTGGGTAAGGATAATACCAGGACCGGTCATTTAAAAAGGGATTCTTCCGGTTGTAGATGTGGTAGCAATACCTGCGCCCTATGGCGTCAAACCTGCTGTGACTTCCCTCAGGTACAGGGTATATGCCGGTCAGTGCTATGTCTTGGGGAAGGATCGCATTGACATGGTAAATGAATTCATCGTCGAGGGAGCAATCGATCGTGAAATGAAAAAAGTTTCTGTTGGCATGAACGCCTGCATCAGTGCGTGAAGAGCCTGTAAGTTCCACCGTTTGCCTCAAGTAGGTGGCCATCGCCCTTTCCACCTGGCCCTGTATGGTGATGGCATTGTCCTGGATCTGAAATCCTGCAAAGCGGGTACCCTTGTATGCAAGTGCCAAAAAATAAGTTGCCATTCCTGTGGTTTAGATCATTTGCCCCCAAAAAATAGTGCCCTGAAGGCGCTTATGTTTTCTTCTTTGAAAAAGGATGATTCCAGATCTCTGAAAGAAACAGGATCAGCAATCAAGGGTTTCAACAATGTGAATAGTTTGAGCCGACTCTTTTCATCCACAAAAAACCAACCAATTTCAAGTGCCTGCTTTGTATTGAAACATTTCTGTCCAAATACTTTGACTGCATAAGCCAGCTGTTCTTCTTCCCCGGTCATGCCCAACAGTTTTCTCTGCAAGGACCTGATATCCTTGTAGTCTCCAAATGGCCTGTCGCAAACAACAATAGGATTTGTCCTGATTGCCGGGGATGTCGATACATCAGGTTTTTGAATGCCGGCATCAGGTGATTTCACAATTGAAAAACTGCTGTCCGGCTTTGGCATTGCTGCCTTGGGGATGGAGTTGCTTTTTACTTTATCGATTTGTACCAAAACAGTGTCGGCCTTGTCTGCAGATGACTTTTCTATAAAAACAATTTGCTTGATGAATTCATTGTCAATCTCGGTTGAAGCGGTAATCATCGGTGCCTTTACTGCATCCTTTAGGGGCAATGTTTCTTTAGGGGTTGTCTTTGCAGTGGAGATGGTTGAATTGGTCCTTGATTTTGCAGTAGAAGGTTTTTGAACGTTTCCATTTGTCGGCAGTGGCGTCAACAGCGATTTGTCGTCCGTTGCTGCTGATAAAAACGCTCCAAAACTGCCTTGGTTCTTTTTATCAATGTGCAGTTGGGTAGCATCATTGGCTCCGGCGTCTCCCTTGATCATTTCTAAACTGGACCGATCAAAAAGACACCATCCCTGAACTTCAAAATTCCTCAGCTGAAATCCCCGGTCCCTGTCCGTACCGTTGATGTAAAAAGAAATTTCCGGATATGCATTTTTAGGAAAGCCAATGGTGAACTCCATTTCGGATGAGGTAATTTTCGGGACAATCAAAAAACCCATGGACGAGGAAGAAACCATGCTTGTTCCCTTTTTCAGGTAAAAAGGCTGTTGCCCTTCAGCTTCAATAAAGATATAGTGCTGGGCTTTCACTGCATTGAAAAGCATTATGGCAAACAACAGAAATAGTTTCCGGATGCAGGAATAAGTAGACATGGTACAAATCTAACAAAAGTATGATTCAAAACAGGAGTATTTGACCATCCATCATTTTGGGCCAAGTGGGATGGCATCGAGCTATATATTTGCAACTTAAATACATTGAAATGAAGCAATACCTTATTTTGTTCCTCGCCATTACGCTTTCTTCCCTTGGACTTTCCCAGGAAAAAGTGGCTGTTGACTCGAGTTGGAAAAAAACACCCAGGCTCACCCCTACCCGGATCAATAATCTCGTGCATACAAAGCTGGATGTGAGATTCGACTACGAAAAAACTTCTGTTTTGGGCAAGGCCTGGATTACATTGACACCACATTTCAACGCTACTGACTCATTAAAGCTGGATGCGAAGGGAATGGACATCAAACAGGTTTCCCTTGTTCAACCAGACAAGTCGCTGAAGGACCTGCAATATGGTTATGATAGACAACAGCTGACCATCACCCTTCCAAAAGCCTATAAAAAGGGAGAAATGTACACTGTGTACATTGACTATGTCTCAAAACCAAATGAATATGAAAAAGAGACTGGCGCCGATCCCATGTTGGGCGTCAAGGGTCTTTATTTTATCAATCCTAAAGGCGAAGAAAAGAAAAAACCCATTCAAATCTGGACCCAGGGTGAAACAGAATCAAACTCTGTATGGTTTCCGACCATTGACCAAACACAACAGAAAACAACCCAGGAAATTTACATGACAGTACCCTCGAAGTATGTTAGCTTGAGCAATGGAAAACTGGTAAGCCAAAAAATCAACAAAGATGGCACCAGAACCGACTATTGGAAAATGGACCTTCCCCACTCCCCCTATCTTTTCTTCATGGGAGTTGGTGATTATACAGTGGTCAAAGACACATGGAAAGGAAAAGAAGTCAACTACTATGTGGAAAAGGAATATGGTCCGGTAGCCAAAAAGATCTTTGGCAATACCCCGGAGATGATGACCTTCTTCTCCAGGATCACAGGAGTGGAGTACCCCTGGGTCAAATACAGCCAAATAACAGGAAGGGAATATGTTGCTGGTGCAATGGAGAATACAACAGCGACCATACACCAGGAAACGGCACAACAGGATGCAAGGGAACTGACAGATGGAAACATTTGGGAAGGAACCATCGCACATGAATTGTTTCACCAATGGTTTGGTGATTATGTCACTGCAGAAAGCTGGAGCAATCTCACGCTCAACGAATCATTTGCCGACTATAGCCAAACCCTGTGGGATGAATATAAATATGGAAAGGATGCTGGGGATGCAGAAAATTTCAACGGCTTGCAGGGCTATTTGAATGGCGATAATTCCAAAAAGGATTTGGTTCGTTTTTTCTATGAGGACAGGGAGCAAATGTTTGATGCTGTCAGCTATCAAAAAGGTGGGCGGATTTTGCACATGTTGAGAAAACATATCGGAGACAGTGCTTTTTTTAAAGGGTTGAACCTTTACCTCAGCAGCAATAAATTCAAGTCGGCAGAAGCACACCATTTGCGACTGGCACTTGAAGAAGTAAGTGGAATGGATCTTACATGGTACTTCAACCAATGGTATTTTGGAAGCGGGCATCCAATATTGGACATCCAATACAACTACAATGAGAGCACAAAAATGGCCAACGTTGTAGTAAAACAAACACAGAAAACGGGAAAGATTTTCAGGCTGCCCACCTTCATTGATATCTACAATGGTAAAACCAGGACAAGGAAGCAGGTGTGGGTTGAACATGCAATAGATACTTTTTCTTTTGCTGCTGTTACAAAGCCTGACCTGATCAATTTTGACGGAGACAAAATCTTGTTGTGTGAAAAGAAAGAGAATAAAAACCTTGACAACTACATTCATCAATTCTACAACGCTGGAAATTACATGGACAGAAGGGAAGCAGTGGAATTCTGTGGTAAAAAAATGGATGATCCCAAAGCCATTGCATTGTTGAAAGATGCCATCAATGATCCTTATCATGGCATAAGAATGCTGGCACTCGGAAAGATTGACATGAAAAAAGAAAACATCAGAGAAGCATTCGAAAAGCAACTTTCATCAAATGTAAACAAAGAGACCAACAGACCTGTAAAGGCTGCAATAATCGGCTTATTAGGGTCCACTGCCCATCAGGAATACAAGGCGCTATATGAGCGCAACATCAATGACTCTTCCTACTCGGTTGCCGGTATATCTCTGGAGGCCTTGTCCAAATTGGACACTGCGCTTGCATTGAAACATGCACTGGAAATGGCCAACACACCTGCAAAAGGAAAATTGGACATGGCCATCAATACGATTCTGGTGGCTTCCGGGAAAGAGGAAGTATTTGACAAGCTTGCAGATAAATTTATTTCACTTGGGCTGACCAATGAGAAGTTCATGTTGATGCAACAAATTGGTGAAATGACAGGATCGATGAAGAGCAATGAAAGAATAAAAAAGTCAATTGACCTGATCACCGCATTCAGGGATGAAATACCCGAACAGGTAAAAGAGCAAACAAATCCATACATCAATGGTATGATCCTTGGCGGCATCATGAACAAATTGAAAAAAGCCGGCAATGCTGATATGGTAAAATACCTGGAAACCAAACTGGTCAAGTAATCGAGAGAGGCCAGCATAAACGTTTTTGGTGCTGGAGACAAGAAGGCTGTGCACATCAAAATAAAAGGCACAAGGTATTGATTGCCTTGTGCCTTTTATTTCAAAGAAAACGTTTATTGGAGCTGATAGGCCGCCACATGGTTCTTCCAGAATGTGGGCACGTAGACAATTTTATTTTTCTTATCAAATCCAATGTCGGCTGTATTCATTCCCTCTTTTCTGCTATCCAACAATAATTTCTTCTCACCATTTGTCTTTACCAGCCAAATGGAACCTGCCCAACAGGAAACCAGAAGCGTATTTTCATCCACTTGTTCAATGCCATCGGTGCCTCCTTCCATTCCATCCGCAATCAGGATTTTTTCCTTGTCTTTTCCAAATTTATACAGACCCCCAGCATCCGTAAAGAAAAGGGTCTTGTCAACATAATGCAACCCGTTAGGGCCATTCAGCCCTTCAGCATACAAACTCACTTCCAATTTGTTAACGTCGATGTAGTGGATTTTTTTGGTCTTGGAATCTGATACATACATGTTACCCCGCTTGTCAGAGGTTATGTCATTCAGGGCCTTTGCCCCTTCGACGTAAATTTTCTTGACGATTTGTGCCTTGGTCACTTCAATGATTGCAACAGAATCCACATCGGCAACTACCAGAAAATCACCAAACATGGTCATGCCTTTAGGCGCATGCAATCCTTTTATCCACTCGGGATTGAGAATTTTTCCTGAAAGGGTAAGCAGAGAAATGGAACCCTTTCCGTCTTTGTCCCAGGCACCTTTGCCATCTATGTTGGTGACATAAAGGCGCTGGTTTTTGCTGTCCAGCAATACAGATTCAGGAACTTTCAGTGTTGTGTCTGTGGCCCACAATTTCTTGAGTTCCTGACCAATTGCAACTGATCCCATAGACAACAACAGAGACAATAAAAGCATTGTTTGTTTCATAAAAGAGATTTATTTTTTATCGTTCAACATTGAATGCATTGATATCCATGCTCATTTTTTCTCCTCCGACAATTTCCTCGACAAGCTTGCCTGTTGCAGCTGCCAGCGACAAACCAAGCATTGCATGTCCTCCTGCCATGACGATGTTGTCATATTTTGAATGCCTGCCAATGTATGGAAGGCCATCGGGGCTCAAAGGCCTCAATCCATACCAAATCTTGTCCTGTGCAGGAAACGTTACGGGCAGATCAGGATAATAATTTTTTGCGGCCTTGAAAATCGCCTGAACCCTTTTCATCAGCATGGGTGAACCGATGCCACTGATCTCCATGGTTCCACCCATCCTGAGATCTGCGCCCATCGGAGTCATCGCAACCCTGTCATCGACAAGAATTGCAGGATAATGAAGATTTTTTTCGACCGCGTTAAAAGTCATGCTATATCCCTTTCCTGCTTGAAGGAGAAGGTCTATACCCAGATCTCGGCTGGTTGCAGGCAACCATGATCCTGTAGCCAAAACAACCTCATCACCAGAAAAATCACCTTTATCTGTCAATACTTTGGTTACTTTTCTTCCTTGCTTTTCAAATTCGGTGATGGTTGTTTCCAGTTGAAACTTCACACCCGATTTTTGAAGGGCTTCATGGATGGTATGCATCAGGTCACCAGGATGCAAATGGGCATCGATGGGATACAGTACCCCTCCCCTTACATTGACCTCCACCTCCGGCTCCATGTCCTGAACCTCTTTGGCACTGAATATTCTTGTTTCAATGTTCAGGGCCGCAGCTTCTTTTGCCAGTTCAATCTCATGCTTCTCAGTCAAAGCACTTTTGTACAACATGAAACATCCTTTTTCCTCCATCCGGAAATGATTGCCCAAATCATTTCTCATTGTTGATGTGAGTTCCCGGCTCAGGTGAAGAATATTGTTGAGGTGGGGAATGTTTCTTTCCATGGTAGACTTTCCGGAACGCTTCCAAAAAGTCAATGCCCATCGAATAAGGTCAAGATCCAACCTTGGTTTGATATAAAATGGGGAACTAGAACTCAGCATCCATTGCAAACCTTTGGCAACAATCCCTGGAGACGCAAGGGGAATAAAATGACTTGGTGAAATATAGCCTGCATTGCCAAATGAAGTGCCTTTTTTCAGGTCACCCTTTTCAATGAGTATAACCTCATGACCTGCCTTGTTCAAATAGTATGCCGCACACATCCCTATAACACCTCCACCAGCTACGATTACCTTGCCCATTGATCCGTTTTTTTCGAAGTTAGTTTAATTAAAAATCACCCATTGCAGACTGGGCCTAGTAATTTATTTTGACATCCCTTACAGCGGTGGGCAACCATACCTGCATGGGATTGCTCCCACGGTTGCACCATGCATAATAAGGAATGGCACGAACTTTTTGGTTGACCATTTTTGTTGACTGCCCATCAGCGTCAATCTGCAATACAGGCAACTCAGCAACAAGGCTAATTAGTTTTTCATCCAACACATTAAAATTTTCGGTCTCAAAAACAGCAGTTGTTGGCGTAAATATATTCCATGCCTTTCCATTGTTGTCTGCTCCTTCAACGCAATAGACAATTGGACCCCTTTGCAGCGCAACCCTGTCATTGTTGTACACCAACTCATTTCTTGCCTTGATTTTACGAAGCTCCATGGGCATCAGGTATTCTACCTTATCTCCATCTGCCCATTCTTTTTCAACAATGGCATACCCATTTTCTTCTTTGAAGGCTACGGCTTTACCATTTACAAGTAGCGTTGGATTTGCATTGGATTGGTTGGTGAAAGCATAAAGATCACCAGGTGCTGGTGCATTCCTGAGCCATCCGGGAATCCTGAATGCAAGTGAAGCTTTTTCTTTTTTGCTGATGGAGATCTTACAACTGACATTTCCCTGCCATGGATATGATGTAGTTGTTTTAATTTTCATGGTTGAATTTGCCAAATCAAATGACGATTCGCTGCCCACAAAAAGATTGATGTAGATCTTATTGTGTTCTTGCCCGTAGACATAGCCTCCAACCGAGGTAATCAATCTTGCAATGTTTGATGGACAGCAAGCGGTTCCGAACCATTCTCTTCTGCTGTGATTGCCTTGTGATGCAAGTGGATTGCCATAGAAAAAACGATCACCACTCAAAGAAAGTCCATCCAATGCACCATTGTATAAACTCCTCTCCAAAACATCGATGTATTCTGCTTTACCAGTAAGGCTGTTCATCCGTTGGTTCCAAAACACCATCCCAACAGAGGCACAGGTTTCACAATAGGCCTGCTCATTGGGAAGATCAAAATCCTTGGAAAAACCTTCGTTTTTACCTGCAGACCCAATGGCTCCGGTGATGTACATGTTGCGAAATACAACATCCTCCCAAACCCTTCTCATTGCAACGAGATAGTCACTGTCGCCGGTATGTGTAGCCACATCTGCAGCACCTGTATACAGGTACATCGCACGTACTGCATGTCCTGTTATTTCTGACTGCTCCTTCACTGGAAACAAATCTTGTGAATAGTCGGTTCCCTTGTTGTTTTTCCATTGGGAGCCTATTCCGTGTTCCTTCCCTCTTTCTGAAAGTAGCCAATCGGCCAGCTTAAGGTATCTCTTCTCACCTGTGGTTTTGTACAGCTTAACCAAAGCCAGCTCCAGCTCCTGGTGGCCAGTCACCCAGTTTCTTTTTCCAGGACCAAATGTTGCATCAAAATGATCAGCCCAACGCTTGGCGACTTCGAGAAATTTCTTTTTTCCAGTCGCATCAAAATAAGCAACAGCTGCTTCAACCATATGCCCACCACAATAATCTTCGTGCTTGTCCATGTCTGACCAACGCTTGTCCAATCCTGTGAGTGTATAATAGGTATTGAGGTATCCGTCCGGTTGCTGTGCAGCTGCAATCTTGTCAATCCACTCATCGGCTTTATCCTCAAGTGTCTTGTTTCCTGTAAGCTTTATGGCATAAGCCATTGCTTCAATCGCTTTATATACATCTGAATCATCGAAAAAAATGCCTTCGTGTTTTTCGCCCTTTCCTCTTGCGGCCTTTTCAAAATTTCGTATCCGTCCGGTGTTCACTTCCGTTTGGTAAATGCATGCTGATAATGTTTTTGTTGCGACCTTATCAATTTTGGGTTTCCAAAAATCATCATTGACAATTACCCTGGAAAAATTGACAGGATCAATGTGGACATTGACCTGCTGGGCATTACCTAGAAAAGCATTCAACATTAAAAGTCCAGTCTGAAAAATTCTGGTATTGGATATCATAAAAAATGATTGGATTAGAATTGAATGGACAGGGGTTTGCTGGAACTGATCTGCCAGGTTTTTGCACCATACCTGACCTGCTTGTTGATGGCGGTTGATGGTCTGACATTTGCAGACTTGAGCTTCCCATTTTCCCATACAATATCCACCGTCAAATTGCCCCTTGCTTTCAAACCCTTTACTGAACCATTGGGCCACTCAATTGGCAACGCCGGTAACAAAAGGATTTCATCATCATGGCTCTGCATCAGCATTTCAGCGATTCCTGAAGTGGCACCAAAATTTCCATCAATCTGAAAAGGAGGATGCGCATCAAACAAGTTGGGATAGGTTCCGCCACCCGCCATTTTCACTTCATTGCGGTCTGCTGGATAATAGGTAAGAATGGTCTTGATGGCATCATAGGCCCTTTCACCATTATGCAGCCTTGCCCAGAGGTTGATCTTCCAAGCAATGGACCATCCCGTACCATTGTTTGTTCTCAGTTCCAGTGAACGCTTAACGGCATCGGCCAAAGCCGGTTGTTTGGACATTGTTATCGATGCACCTGGATACAAACCGAAAAGATGAGAAACATGGCGGTGGTTGGGATCATTGTCGGCCCAATCATAGTACCACTCCTGCAAATTTCCTTTCTTCCCCACCTGATAAGGATGAAGCTGCGCCAAAGCCTGTTTCAATTGTATTGAAAATGCAGGATCCTGTTTCAGTATGTGCTCAGCATCAATAACATTGGCAAACAACTCCCGGATCATGGCCAGGTCTGCTGTGCCGCCAAACAATACAGCGCCTTTCTGTCCCTTATCAGTAATGAATACGTTTTCCGGGGATGTTGATGGAGCTGTCACCAAATTACCTTTGGAATCTTTCACCAAAAATTGCAGACAAAACAAGGCCGCCCCTTTCATGATGGGATAAGCCTCCTTTTTCAGGAATGCAGTATCATTTGAAAAAAGAAAATGCTGCCAAAGATGTGTCGTCATCCAGGTTCCGCCCATCGTCCAGTTGGCCCACACAGGATCCCCCTTGCCAAAATCACCAACAGGATTTGAAATGCCCCAGATGTCAGAGTTGTGGTGGGCCACCCATCCATCCAGCCCATAGAATGATTTCGCAGTAACGGCACCTGTTTTACTCAGGTTCTTGATAAAGCCCATCATGGGTTGATGAAACTCGGACAGGTTCGTGGTTTCCACCGGCCAATAATTCATCTCGGTATTGATGTTGATGGTATAATTGCTGCTCCAGGGTGGACGGACCTGTTCGTTCCAAATGCCCTGCAAGTTGGTGGGTACTCCTGGCGTGCGGGAGGAACTGATCATCAGGTATCTGCCAAACTGGAAATACAGCGCCACCAGCGCATTGTCACGCGCACCTTTTGAAAAATTTTTCAAGCGCTGGTCAACAGGCAAAAGTTGTTCTGCTGAAGAACCCAGGTCCAAAGAAACACGGTTGTAATAATTTGAAAAATCAGCAACATGCTTTTTTAGCAGTATGTCGTATTGGGCTGATCCGAGTTTTTGCAATGCCGCTTCAGCCATGCGCTTCTCGTTTCTGCCTTGTTGCACAGGATGTTTATCAAAGCCATTGAAACTGGTTCCCAGTGAAATGGCCAAGAGTATTTCATTCGCATCCGAAACCTGAATGGTGCTGTCAGAAATGGTTTGATGGCCGTTGGTGGACAAGACTTTTATAAGACTGGTGAAACGCATGGCATTGGCACTGTCGTATTGTACTGCATTCGGCATGTTGCCCCTGTAACTGGGTTCAGCAAGTGAAGGTGCCAATCCATTCATGGACAGACCTGCAGGAGACATTTCCACTTTGTGTCGAAGCAAACTGTTCATGGTCAGTACAACATCCATCTTGTTTTTTCCTTTTGCACTGAGTTTTACAAACATCAGCTGGTCGGGATGGGAAACCCAATATTCGCGGGAATACCTTGTTTCATCCGCTTCAACCAAGACAGTGACCACCGCCCTTGCCAGGTCCAGCATCCGTGAATATTTGGAAGGTTCCTTGATGTTGAAATTCATGAAAAGGTTTCCGAGGGGTGCATAGGATGCCGAGAACTTTCCCTGGATGAATTTTGTAAGGCTGTCTGCCTTTTTGTAGTTACCAGCAAAAAGTGCTTCTCTCACCAATGGAAGATATTGCTTTGCACCAGGATTCATGTTAGGATCTACAGGATAACCGGCCCAAAGGGTTGCCTCATTCAAGGATATCCGGTCTTTGCTGACACCACCATACACCATTCCACCTATGCGTCCGTTGCCTATTGGAAGGGCATCCTCAAAATAAGCTGCAGGCTTATCAAATACCATCTGATCTTTCTGTTGTGCATTGGCAACCCCCGCGGCAAGCAGCAAAAAAAATAAAATGTTTTTATTCATCATGTGTCGATTTTAAATTACCTGAAATCCATGGGCATATGGATCGTCGTTGGCCTCAATAGAAATGGTATTGTGACCATAAATTTTAGCCCATCCCTCAATGGAAGGACGCATGGCAGGTTTGCCATTCACTGTGGTCTCCTCGACGATCCTACCAATAAACTTACTGCCAATGATGCTTTCGTGTATGAATTCATCTCCTTTTTTCAAGATCCCTTTTGTATACCATTGGGCCATGCGCGCGCTGGTACCTGTTCCACAGGGTGATCGGTCTATCGCCTTATCCCCATAAAAAACAGCATTGCGTGCAGTTGATGTGGCATCGATGACGGCACCACACCACAAGATATGGCTGCAGGAATGAATTGTTGGATCCTCAGGATGAATGAATTGGTACAAAGCATTGATATTGCTGCGAAGCTGCCTTGCCATGCTCACCAGTTGGTCAGCAGTAAAATGCTCCAAGCCGGGAAAGTTTTTTTGGACATCAACGATGGCATAAAAATTCCCACCATACGCAACGTCTACATGGATGGTGCCAAGCCCTGGACATTCGACGGGAAGATTGGACTGGTCCAGGTATCCCGGAACGTTGGTCAGCCGGACAGCACTTACCTTTTCTCCTTTCATCTGGTAGGTGATGTGTACCAGACCAGCTGGTGCTTCCATTCGAACCTGTCCACTGATCTTTGGCTTTACCAACCCCGACTCGATGGCTGCAGTGATTGTACCAATTGTTCCATGCCCACACATGGGCAAACACCCACTGGTTTCTATAAAGAGTACTGCGAAATCATTTTCAGGATCATGTGGTGGATAAAGTATACTGCCGCTCATCATGTCATGGCCCCTTGGCTCAAACATCAGTCCCTTTCTGATCCAATCAAATTCCCTCAAAAAATGCTGCCGTTTTTCACTCATGTTTCGGCCTTCCAAAGCAGGACCACCTGAAACAACCAGCCTGACCGGATTCCCGCAGGTATGTGCGTCAACACACTCGAAAACATGTCCCGACAAATGGTGCGAAACATGGCGCAACGGCAGGGAAAGTGCTTTTGTATACATAGAAGTACAATTTAATTAAAATGAACGAAATTAGCTGTCTAATCAGGTGTTTATGGAGACATATGGAAAGATTCTTTTGGTTGCCATGCCAATATTTTTGCTGTTGGTTTTGTTTGAAAAATGGTATGGCTGGCGAAAAGGAAAAGACACGGTCCAAATTATGGATATGGTTTCGTCGCTTTCGTCCGGTGTCACCAATGTAACAAAGGACGTACTTGGCCTCAGTGTAGCCATCCTGGGATATGGATGGATGGTGGACCACCTTGCTTTCATGCACATTGAGGAAGGCATTGTCGTTTATGTCATTGCTTTCATTGCCCTGGACTTTTCAGGCTATTGGATCCACCGGATTCAACATACCACCAATGTTTTTTGGAATGCGCACATCATCCACCACAGCAGTGAGGAATTCAATCTGGCCTGTGCATTGCGACAAAGCATTTCTGTTTTTTTCAAGCTTTTTACTTTTTTTCTGTTTCCTGCAGCACTGCTCGGAGTACCTGGCAATGTGATTGCAGTTGTAGCACCGATTCACCTTTTCATTCAGTTCTGGTACCATACCCAACACATTGGGAAAATGGGCATTCTGGAAAAAATCATTGTAACTCCATCACATCACAGGGTTCACCACGCGATCAATCCTGAATACATCGATAAAAACTATTCACAGGTTTTTATCATATGGGACAAGCTTTTCGGCAGTTTTCAGGAAGAGAAAAACCAAATACCCCCGGTGTATGGCATCACACATCCTGTTTCCACCTGGAATCCGATAAAAATCAATTTTCAGCACATCTTTTTATTGGTTTCGGACGCTTGGAAAACAAGAAACTGGATAGACAAGGTCCGGATCTGGTTCATGCCTACTGGTTGGAGACCTGCTGATGTCGCCCAACAATTTCCCCGGTTGAAAATTGAAAATGTATATGACTTTAAAAAATACAACCCGAAAAGCAGCAAGGGGCTGGAAGCTTGGTCGTGCATTCAACTTTTGTTGTTGCTGTTCTTCGTATCCTACCTGTTTGGGCATATTGCTCAAATTGGCAGTCCAGGCATTTTTCTCTATGGACTTTTCATTTTCCTCTATATCTATGCATTGACATCGCTGATGGATAATGACAAGGATGCCCCTGTTTGGGAAGGCATGAAATTGCTTACTGGAATTTACCTGATATATTCAACTGGGGGATGGTTCGGTGCAGAAAAATATCATCTTGCAATTCCCTATGCAGTAGGCGCTTATCTGTTCGCTGCAATGTATTTATCCACCAACTTTTCCATCAAACGCAGTGTAAGCGTGCCCTCTGAAAGCAACATGTCGTGAAACTGTCTAACATCAAATTTTTCTCCCAAGATTGAATTGGCCCGCTTGCGCAGTTCCTTTATTTTCAGCTCTCCCATTTTGTACGCAAGGGCCTGACCAGGCCAGGCGATGTAACGGTTGATTTCAGTATTGACTTCGTGCATGGAAAGTGCCGTATTTTCAGCAAGAAATTCCACTGCCTGATCACGTGTCCATCCTTTTGCATGAAGACCTACATCAATCACCAACCTGCAGGCCCTCCACATGTCATAGGTGAGTTGACCGAAGCTGCTGTATGGGTCCTGGTAAAGGCCAATTTCATAGCCCAAAGATTCTGCATACAATCCCCATCCCTCCCCAAAGGCATTGACATAGAGATTTCTTCTAAAGGTGGGCAGGTTTTCAAGTTCCTGGGTGAGTGACATCTGCAGGTGGTGACCTGGAACAGCCTCATGGAGTGTAAGGGCTTCCAGGGTATATAAACTTCTTGATGGGAGGTTGTAAAGATTGACCCAATAGTTTCCTGCACGGGTGCTTTTGATGGATGAAGGTGAGTAGCGGCCTGCGGTATAAGTAGGTGCAATGTCCGCTGGTACCGGCTCAATGCCGTAGGGTTGACGTGGCAGACGACCGAACAGGAGTGGTAGTTTTCCATCAATTTTTTTAGCAATGAAAGAGGCCTCCTTGAGCAATGCATCTCCAGTAGTGGGATAAAATTTGGGGTCAGTCCGCAGTGATTGAATGAATGCCTTCATATCACCCTGAAAACCGACTTGCAATTTGATTTCCTCCATTCCTTTTTTTATCCGATAGACTTCTTTCAAACCAATCTGAAAAATGGAATCATAACCCAGATCCGTAGTGGTGAAATGCTTCACCCTTTCCTGGTAAAATGCCAATCCCTCCGGGAAAAATTGGGCTCCGGGGTTTTTCGGTGCCCTGCCGAGGTACTCGTTTTCAAAAAAAGCCTTTACTTTCCTAAAAGCCAATACTGCACTGGAAAGAATGGCATCCTCCCCTTTTTTTTGAATGGATTGCCAAACGGTCTGGTCAAGGTTGCCTGGCTTTTTTGAGAATGGTTTCCAAAAGGTTGACAGCTTTGGATCTGTTACGATATGAACTTCATAGGTATTTGAAAAGCCTTTGACCACATCGCTGGGCTGTGCGATTCCAAGCCTTAACCCTTCACGCATGAGTTCGAAATGTTCCTCCATGAAACGTGGCAAATCATTCAACTTGGCAATGTATGCCTCAGCATCCTTTGTTGTTCGAATGGTTGTATTGGCAATGCCTGTGACATTGGTAAAAAAACCACCTTCAGAGAGGATTGGATTGAGGTAGGATTTAAAAGCATAATCAGATATCTCATCCTCAAAGCTATAGCAAAGCAGTGCTGCATTGATTTCATCAGTAAAATCCAGCTGCAATGGATCAATGGCCTTGATTTCCCGGTCCAGTGCAACATAAAAATCATGTCTTCTTTTTGCCTCAGCAGCCCCATGAAGCCCAAGGGGAAATCCAGTGGCCTGTTCCAGCTTCCGTTCTTGTTCATTGAATGCTGCAATCTTTTTCAAAGCCGACTTCAAAACAGGATGTGCAGGTTCAGGCTGTGCCTGGCAGAAATTTGCTGCGAACAGCAAGAAAAGAAATATAAATTTCATGCCGCAAGTTTATTCTATCACCCTGTTGATCATCAGCGGATTTTCTGATTTCAATGCATCAGGCAACAAAGCATCCGGATAATTTTGGTAAGAAAGAGGACGGGCAAAACGCTTGATGCCGTCAGCACCCACTGAAGTAAACCTGGAGTCTGTTGATGCTGGAAATGGACCGCCATGTTGCATGGCAAGACAAACTTCAACGCCAGTTGGCACGCCATTCATGATGATGCGGCCACATTTTCCTGAAAGGGTATCAACAATATCCATGTTGCCCAATGCCTCGTTTTCTGTTGCCATTATTGTTGAAGTCAGTTGACCTTCCATTGCAGTGGCAACAGCTTTCATCTCATTTGTATTGTTGCACATCACGACCAATGAAAACGGACCAAATACTTCTTCCCCCAACAAGGGGTTTTCCAAAAATTCAGCTGCTGGTACTGAGGCCAGCAAAGGGCGAGGAACAGGGATTGGGGCTTGTCCGGACAATGCGGAAACAGATGAGACCCCTTTTTGCTGTAAAACTGCTTCAGCCTTGTTGACAAAGGCTGCTGCAATACCTGGATGAAGCATCTTGCCAACGCTGATGGCGTCCATCTTTTCTCCCAACAATGAAACAAAAGCCTGCATTGCTGCGGAGTCAACACCAACTATGATACCAGGATTTGTACAAAACTGACCTACACCCAGTGTTATTGATTCAGCAATCATTTTTGCAATACCAGCAGGGTCAGTTGATAGTTTTTCTTCAAATAAAAATACTGGATTGGTGCTGCCCATTTCTGCAAACACAGGGATGGGCACCTTCCGTTGATTTGCCCAAATGAATAATGCCATTCCCCCAGTGAAAGAACCCGTAAAGCCTACTGCCATTGCTGCTGGATGCTTTACCAACGCCTCGCCAACTGCATGGGAGGCACCATGCAGGTGAATGAAAATGTCTTGCGGCATATCAAGCTTTGAAATTGCTCTGCTGATGGCACCCGCAACCAGTTCAGATGTTTCTGGGTGGGCTGGATGCGCCTTTACCACAACAGTACATCCGGCAGCCAGTGCAGATGCAGTGTCTCCACCTGCGGTTGAATAAGCGTAAGGAAAATTGCTGGATCCAAATACCAGAACAGGACCCAGGGGTACGAGCATTTTCCGAATATCAGGCCTGGCTGGTACTTTATCCGGAACTGCAGTGCAAATTCTTGCTTCCAGCCAATCGCCCTTTTCGCATGCATCCGCATAACTTTTCAGCTGAAACATTGTCCGGGCTTTCTCACCTTTCAACCTTGGTTCAGGAAGATTTGTCTCGCGCATGGTCACATGGATCAGCTCCTCTCCCAGCGCATCGATTTCATCTGCAATGGCACGCATCAATGTCGCCCGTTGTTGCAAGGATGATTTGGAATAGGCCTTGAAAGCCTTTCCAGACCTCATCATGGCTTCATTCACCTGTTCTGTAGTTGCATCTGAAAACATGTTGCTTTTTTCTGTTGTTGATTGGAATATTGTTTGTGTCAAAAAGGAACTTGGATTGAAATCAAAGGATGGGTCTTGTTGCAATTCCATCCTTGATGACTTTCAGGATTCTCTCCCTCTCCTCACCCACCAACGGGAGTCGTGGAGCACGAACATGCTCCGAACCTATGCCTGTTTGGGCAGCTGCCAGCTTGATGTACTGAACCAATTTGGGATGTATATCCAATTCAAGCAAGGGCATGAACCAACGGTAAATTTTGATGGCCTCCTCCATTTTTCCTGATTTCACAAGGTTGTACATGACAACTGTTTCCTTGGGAAATGCATCCACCAGGCCTGCAACCAGTCCGTCAGCCCCTAATGCAAGTTCCTCTACGGTAAGTGGATCGACGCCACAGAGTACTGCAAAGCGATCACCGAACCTGTTCTTGAGCCGGGTAATATTGGTTACATCACGGGTGGATTCTTTGATGGCATTGATGTGCGGAATGGATGCCAGTTCAGCAAACATGTCCAATGTTACATCGATCTTGTAATCCACAGGATTGTTGTAGATCATGATGGGCAGATCAGTATTGGCTGCAACGGCTTTGAAAAATTCCACTACTTCCCTGTCATCGGCCTTGTAGCGCATAGGAGGAAGCAGCATAATACCATCCGCGCCCCATTCTTTGGCCAAAACGGCCTGATGAACAGCATCCCTGGTTGAACCCTCGGCAATATTCATGATTACCGGAAGTTTACTCCCCAATTTTTTGACAGAAAACCTGACCAACTGCTCTTTTTCTGCCAATGTTAGTGAGCTTGCTTCACCCAAGGAACCACCAATGATGATTCCATGAATTCCTGCTTCCACTTGGGCATCAAGATTTTTCTCGTACATAGCAAGGTCTAGCTGGTCGTTGGCATCAAAAGGGGTAAGAAGGGCTGGAAAAACGCCTTTCCATTGAAATGAAGACATATTGTTGTTTTTTTTCAAACTTAAACAAAAAATGGGAGTCCGGAATTGCAAGATGAAAATCTACGTTCTACCGCTTGTGGAATTGTCGTTCCAAAGATGATAAACAGTATATTTTGTGACTATCTTTAGATCGATACAAATAGAATCGTTTTGACTGAGCAGGAGCTTATATTGCGGTTAAAGTCTGGGGATGGCATCGCCTTCAGGGAATTGGTTGAAACAAGACAGTCGCTTGTTTTTAATACCGTATTGGGGTTTCTCCAAAACAATGAGGATGCTGAAGATGTCACCCAGGATGTGTTCATCAAGGTATTTGAATCAATCCATCAGTTCAAAAGCGAGTCTGCCCTCTCCACATGGGTCTACAGGGTTGCAGTAACGACCGCTTTGGAATACATCAGAAGAAAAAAAAGAAAAAAAAGGTTTGGTTTTTTAAGCCCCATTTTGGGCGATAACAATGAACCAACCATAGAACTCGCTGACTTTAACCATCCGGGGGTGACATTGGACAACAGGGAAAAGTCAGCAATCCTTTTCAAAGCGATTAAAGAGTTGCCTGAAAATCAACAGATTGCATTTGTATTGAACAAAGTAGAGGGTCTCAGCTACCAGGAAGTTGCTGAAATCATGAAAACCAGCCTTTCTGCAGTAGAGTCTCTTCTGCACAGGGCAAAGACAAACCTAAAGGAAATATTAAAAAACTTTTATAACTTGGATTAATGCCGCAATATCCAGTAAAAAAAGGCATCTACTATAAGGAGGGAAACCAAATGAACCAGAAATTTACAACCGAAGAAGTCATCAACAGCCTGGAGGGAATCCAAAGGGCAGAGGGCAACCCCTTTCTTTTTACCCGGATACAAGCCCGGATGAAAAAAGAAGAAAGTCGTCCTGAAATGGTGTTTTTCAGGCTCATCACCCGACCTGCACTGGCACTAACCATTGCGGTTTTTTTCATTGGCATCAATGCATATCTCGTTTCTAACAACATGAATGCAAAATACTCCACTGATGAGATGGGACAACCCCTCGCCGTCGAGTATGTACAGCACGAAGTAAATCCTTACGAAACAAACGAACTTCCATAATGACCCAAACAAGATACAGGTGGATGCTTTTTTTGGTAATCATTCTGGTTGCCTCCAACGTTTTGCTTGGTTACCTGCTGATGCAATCCAATGGAAAACCTTCGGAAAAAAAACGGAAAAACACAGAAGTGTCAGCCTGGTATGCAGAAGTTGGCCTGGAGCAGGGACAGATAGATAGTTTCAAAATATTCAAGGAAGAATATTTCAATGACATCAAGCCTATTTGGGCCGAGACAAGACAACTAAAGGATAGTCTTTACAAAGGGTTGTACAAGGGAGATGACGACAGCACATCCAAGTCAATCTTGTTGAAAATCAGCCAAAAGAACCTGGAGGCGGATACCAGAACATTTGCTCATTTTAGCAAGCTTCGCAGGTTTTGTACACCTGAACAGCAAACCAGGTTTGATACCATCATTCCCAAACTTGTCAATCGAACAGGCAGAAGACGCTGATTATTTTTTAACCCTTCTAATCGCATCTTCCAGCAAAGGCTCCATGACCTTGTAGCCCTCTACTGTTGGGTGAACCCCATCGCTTGCATATTCTTTTCGCATGCCTTTGTTGTCATCTACCACTGCGCTGTACAAATCCAAGTAGTAGAACTTATTTGCGTCAGCAAACTTTTTTATTTCCTGGTTGAGTGCAATGACCTTATCTCCTGGCGCCAGTCCTGGTCGCCATTTGAAATCATTTGCGGGCAGCACTGAACAAAGGATTACCTTGATCTTGTTAAACCTCGCCAATTGGGCCATGGCCTTGATATTGTCCAGCGTATGCGCTGGATCATATGGTGCATTGTTTTCGGCAATGTCATTGATACCTGCTTTGAGTACCATGATCTCAGGTTGTAAGGCAAGTACGTCATCATGCATCCGCAGCAACATTTGGGGCGTGGTTTGACCGCTGATTCCGCGGTCGTAATAGGGTTTTCCAGCAAAAAAATCAGGTCGCAACCTGATCCATCCCTCAAAAATGGAATTACCCATGAAAACAACGCGCTTTTCATTTTTCAAAGGTGCTTCCACCTTTTTGTTTTCTGATGCGTATCGCTTGAAATTTGCCCAGTCTATCCAATTGTCATTTATTTTTTTTTGTGCCATGGACGATGAAGACAGGAGAATGGATAAGACAATGATTAGAATAGAAATTGTTTTTCTCATTTGACATGTTTTTTGTTTTTCGCTAACCGTACAATTCAAAATGAATTGATTTCTTGTCTACACCAAGGTCTTGGATGCGCTGACGGGCCTCTGTGATCATGTCTTTCCAACCGCAAAGATAGAAATGGGGCATTTCTGCTTTTCCTTCCATCAGTTTTTCATAGACCCCATGGACATATCCAATATTGAGCCCTTCGGCCACTTTTTCCTCTCTGGAAAATGTGGGAAAATAATGAAAGCCTGGAAGCTGTTGCTTGAGGTCCAACAATTCCTGCAGGTACAGGGCATCCGCACATTTTCGGGTTCCATAAATGAGATAAATATCCTTGTGCGGAATCTTGTTGTGCTGGATATGCTGGATCATGGATCTGAATGGAGCGATGCCTGTTCCTGTGCAAACCATGAAGATATCAGTGGTGATTGGATCGTTCAAAACAAAATGCCCTTGTGGACCGCGTACTGGGAATTCTGTTCCCACGGTTGCTTCATTGAAAAGATAGGTTGTTCCCAACCCTCCTTCCATCAGCACAATCACCAATTCAAAGATGTTGCTCCCGTCTGGTGCTGATGCAATGGAATAGCTTCTCCAGCGCTTGTTTGGTTGTTCATGAATTGGGAGATCGAGCGTAACGAATTGTCCTGGGACAAAATCAAAACTTTCGATCTCCGGAATTTGCACCCAAAACTTCTTGGTGGAGGCTGTTTCGTTTTCAATGCGAATGATTCGCCCTGTTCGCCATGGTTGAGCTGCCATACATTTTAATGTTAAAGTTTATTTGTTTAACTGTCGATGTTGTTCAGGCTTTCAGTCGTATCATGATCAATCCGAAAACCATCATTCCCAGACCTGTATAAAGATTGATTGAATGCTTCAGTGAGGTGGTTGTGGCATATCCGATCAGCAATACAAGGGCCACCAGTATAAAAAAAAAGCCAATGACAAAACTGAGCTGGTTTAATTTTTC
>Ga0222712_10002473_pt1 | contig 21112 bp, 19 predicted proteins | sample C33_657DmetaG_FD_165043 | JGI IMG/M metagenome (GOLD analysis project Ga0222712, IMG submission 165043) | Estuarine water microbial communities from San Francisco Bay, California, United States - C33_657D | ecosystem: Environmental > Aquatic > Marine > Unclassified | place: USA: California... | reverse complement strand
CGTGGGTCCGTGTGTCCGACCGACCAGGGACGCCCTCGACGCCACGCGCGCGCGACGCGCGCGCGCGGCGGGAGAACGAACGACGCACGCGATGGCGAACGAAGAGGACGAGGACGACGACGATATGCCCGACGCATCGACGACGAAAGATGACGCGTGCGTGTCCAAACCCCCATGGGTGGATAAGTATCGACCTCGCGCGGTGAAAGATATCTCGAGCCAACGAGAAGTGGTGCGCGTCCTGGAGAGCGCGCTGGAGAGTGGAAACATGCCGCACTGCCTGTTCTATGGACCACCGGGAACGGGGAAGACCACCGCGGCGCTGGCGATTTGTAGACAGTTATACGGACCAGAGCTGTACAAGAAACGAGTGAAAGAACTCAACGCATCGGATGAACGAGGGATCGCGGTGGTGAGAAACAAAATCAAAAACTTTGCATCGCTCGCGGTGGGAGCGCCGGCTCCGGGATACCCATCGCCGCCGTATAAGATTCTGATTTTAGACGAAGCCGATGCGATGACGACTGACGCACAGTCCGCTCTACGAAGAATGATGGAGACGTACTCAAAGGTGACTCGGTTCTTTTTATTGTGCAACTACGTGACAAAAATCATCGACCCGATCGCGAGTCGATGTTCGAAATTTCGATTCAAGCCTTTAGAGCCGGATACCATGGTGGGGCGCTTGCAGTACATTAGCGATCAAGAAAGGTTGGAGGTTAGTGATGACACATTCGCCGCGTGCGCAAAGCACTCCGGCGGGGACATGCGCAAGGCGATTACTTTGCTTCAAAGCGCCGCTCGTCTCTTCTCCGGCAAAGTCTCTGGGGCGAGCATCGCCGAAGTGGCGGGGTACATTCCGGATGAAAAGATTCAGAAGCTGTATGATTTATGTCGCGCTGCGAAGTTCGATGAGGCGCAGGCGCACATGGAGGACATCACGCGCGACGGATACCCAGCGATCAAAATCTTGGAGCAGTTCTCTGACGTCCTCTTGGAAGCGAATTTGCCTGATCTCGTCAAGGCGGAAATTTTCTTGAAAATGGGCGAAATCGATCGAGTTTTGCACCAAGGTGCAGACGAAGGCATGCAGCTCGCCGTGGTCGTGAGCACGGCGTGCCAAGCCATGGCAAAGGCTCCCGCAGCGTAAATTAGTATAGAACTCAACTTGTAAATGACGAACAATCGGTTCGCTCGCTTCATTAAACAATCCTATTGCAGTAGTGCTACACAATGCGTTGTGGTTTATAAATCAATGCTAATGCCAAAACCTAAGTTCAAAGGCTGCGTTTCCAAGAGCCAGCCAGCTTGATTCAAAACAAACATCGTTGATCCTTTACTAGCGCGCTCAAGCAAAGCCCTTCGGTTTGCGACGGCTTCTTTTTCTTCGGGATACCACACTCCAGATGCACACTCGCCGTTTAGCAAAGCCTGCGCAAAAGCTGCCGTGCACGTGCCAACGCACTCGCTCAAGCGAGGATGCGTATATAATCCAACCGACTGCTTCCAATTCTTCAGTTTCACCTCGATGCGAATCGAAGTTTTTTCTCCAACAATTTTGTCGACCGCACGCACAAAAGGCTCAGAAATACTCGCCAGTGCTTTCATAGATTCTGGATTCTCCAACATGTCTTTCGGGACGGCATTCGCAATTGCCACCATGGCGCCGTTCCAAATTCCTGGCGACGTCCCAAACCGCGCCTTCACCGTGCCTGCATTGAACACTTTACGCGTAGATGCCACTTCGGGAAGGTTGTATAGAAAAACCTCTCGCCTACCCACGCCCTTACCAAAGTCAACTACTTTGCGTTGCGACGCCGGCTTCGCGATGACGCGTTTACCATCTTCCCAAATGACGACGTCTTCGCCACACAACAAGAATGATGTCGCTAAAATAGTCGTTCCCACGCCCCCCGAACCCGCGGTAAAATAATTGTACAACACATATTCCACTTCGGGCTCTTTCCCTGCGTTCGCTTCTTGCGCCCTAAACTCCTCAAACATGGATTCAATGGTGTCGCGTACCATCAAATTTGACACTCCAGGATAAATCCCACCACACGTAATCGCCGATACGCCTGCTGCTTTCGCGCGAGCGCTCAATTCTTTCGCTTTTTCCCCGTAACCCGCGTCGTCGCACACGTCCAGATAGTTCACTTTTGACTCAATCGCCGCCTCGAGCGCGGCGCACGTCGCTCGTCGCTGGAACGGACCGGCGGTGTTTATAACCAAGTCTGCCCCAGTGATCGCGCGCTTCACGCTCTCTTTATCGTTCACGTCCACTTCCACAAACGATGAATCGATGAGTGATGGATATCGAGCCTTGGTTTCCATCGCGCCATCTTTTCGTCGTCCAGCGAGCACAACGTCCATGTTCTTTGTCGTCAACAACAACGCCGCCGCCGTGGATCCACCCACTCGTCCCGTGCCTCCGAGCACGACGACTTTTTTGCTCGTCTTTCCTCCTTCATCGTTCATCATCACCGTCGTTACCGCACGAAACGCTCGCTTATCATTCCTTCGTTTCCCCTTCGTCTTCATCTTTCCTCTGCGTTCGCCGTCGCTCGTCGACGTCGCGCGCGCGTTCGCGCGGAAGAACACCCTCGCGTTCGTCGACGCGCGCGTCATCGACAACGCGTTTGCGCTCGCCATCGTTCACGACTCGATACCGTCCACGCGCGTTCGCGTTCGAGTGACGATCGCGTGTTTTCACGCCCTCGTCGTCGTCTCCACGTCTTCGCGTCGTCGTGTGCGTGGTCGTCGTCGTCGCGCACTCCTTCCTCACTAAACGACGCATCGCATCGCGCGTTGGACGACCGATGAGAGGCGAACGCGCGCCGTTGTTGCGCGACGTCGACCGCGACGTCGACGTCGAACGAGCGCGAAGAAATGAAACAACATCGTCGTCGTCGTCGTCGTCGTCGTCGTCGTCCGCGCTGAAGCCGCTGTTCGTCGTCGGCGTCGTCGGCGTCGTCGCCCTGGCGGCGACGCGCACGAGCTCGAGAGACGCCATGGGTGTTGTGCAAACACTTCTTGACGGCACGCACGGGATGCGAGGGAAAACGAGCGAACGAGCGATGAGGAGGGAAGATATAAATGCCATGAATGATGAATTAGGCGCACGAGATCCATTCATCGTCGATGGGGTGAATCCAGCGACACCAGATGATGACGTCGGGACGACCAAGTACGACATTGTCGGCGAACGCATGGTGGAATACACGCGCCCGGATGTGGACGATATCGAACAAGGAGACTCTGAAGACGTGACGTTTACTTTGCGAACGGCGTGTGCGCAGCGTAGGACGTTGACGTTTCCCGTGGGCGCGTGGGAAGGCGTCGTCGGCGCGCGGGTGACGACGAAACGCATGTCGAATGACTTCTTGTTCAAAGATGCCAAGGAGATGCAGCAGATCGCGTGTGGGACGTATCAGACCTCTCTGACGATCGCGCGTGGAGAGCAATTCGGGTTTTACCTCTATCCTTTGAGCGATGCCGATAACGACGTGGCAACGGTGAGCGATATCGGGTGCGTGCGCCGAGGCGATCAGCGGTGTCCTGGCTTCGCCACGCCGAGCGCGTTGGCCGAGATGCACGTATGCGCCAAGGAGTACGATTACGGTAACGACACGTTTTACAATCGCGTTTGGGACGGTGATGGGGTCACTTTCGTGTATGGTTCGTGCGATGTGGACTGCGCCGACGCCGCCCCCGTCGAGTGCCCCGGGCTTCAAACCGACGAGTTGCCGCCGCGAGCCGTCGCTTAGATTAGACTCTATCGCTCACTTTCGCCCGTGCTTTGTGTTCGTTCATTCATTTTGATCTCTCTTCGTTCTCGTCTTCCCGCTCTTCCGTTATCCTCCATCGCGTTCACGTCTCTCGTTCGTCGTTTGGTCGCTTCCACGTCGTCGCTTCGCTTTCGTTCCCATCGAATCCCATCCCTCGTCGCGCGCGACGCGACGCGACGCGATGCGAACCACGATCGCGGGCGCTGGACCGTCGACCATTCGGTCATTTGGTCATTCGGTCGGTCATTCGGTCGGTCACTTGGTCGGTCACTTGGTCGGTCGGTCACATCGTCTTTTGATTCGGTCGGTCGACCATCCCTCCCTCGCCCTCCGTTCGCCCGCGCGTCGTCGTCGCCCGCGCTCGATCGTCGTCGTCGTCGTCGTCCGCCGTCGTCGTCGTCGACGAGGGCGAACGAGCGAACGAACGAGCGCGGGCGACAGAGCGACGCCGAACGACGTCGAGCGAGGTACGATTACGGACGAACGACGCGACGTCGACGAACACGACATCGACGAAACGATCGAACGAACACGAGTGAGGACGACACGGAACGACGATGAATGATGGCGTCGAGCGCGCGGGCGAACGTCGAGGGCGACGGAATCGAAAACGAGGGCGACGAAGGACGGTGACGGCGAAGGACGACAACGACGAAGAGGACGATGAACTGACATCGAACGCGCGCGCGTGAGGACATACATAGGATGCGTGCATGGCCTCGTCAATCGACGGCGTGTCAAGGGACGGTGGTGAAAACGCGCGCGGCGCGAGCGCGGCGGGGGACGACGACGACGCGCGCCGAGGGCGGGGCTACGCCGTGGAGCGACTCGACGCAGAGCGTGCATAACGGTAAGAGAACACGCACGACGACGAAGGACGAACGCGATGGAGGATATGAATGGTAGAGTACCTCATACACAGTGAATCGTACTGACGACGTTTGATTGATGGTTCACACGCAGGCGAACGAAGCGGACGACCGCGAGTGAGCGACTCGCTGACAACCCCAATCGTGTGCACGTCGACGTATCACTTTAAGGATACCGAGGAGCTCATCGCGTACCAAGAAGGGAGATATGGAAGCTTTGAATATGGACGTTACGGTAATCCCACGACGCAGGCGTGCGAGGAGAAGATACGTCAGCTCGAAGGCGGCGAAGCCGCGCTGTTGAGCGCGTCGGGGATGTGCACGGCGACGACCATGTTACTCGCGCTCGTGCCGGCTGGTGGTCACATCGTCACCACCACAGATTGCTACAGACGTACGCGACAATTTATCCAAACGTTTTTGCCGAAGATGGGCATCACGTGCACGGTTCTTGATCCGTCAGACTATGTTGGTCTTGAAAAGGCGCTCGCCAAGCACAAGTGCTCGTTGTACTTTTCCGAGTCACCGACAAACCCTTACCTTCGATGCGTCGACATTGAACGTATTGCGACTTTGTGCAAACCCTCAGGGTGCCTTGTATGTATCGACGGCACGTTCGCGACGCCGTGCAACTCTCGTGCGCTCGATTTCGGGGCTGACTTGGTGATTCACAGCGCGTCCAAGTTCTTCGGCGGTCACAACGATGTACTCGCCGGCGTAATTGTCGGTAGAAAGGATGCCGTTGACAAAGTCAAGCAGTTCCATAATATTCTTGGCGGTGTTATTGATCCGCATGCGGCGTATTTGGTCCTACGTGGCTTGAAGACCTTGGCTATCCGTGTCGAAAGACACAACGACAACGCCATGAGAATCGCCAGGTTCCTAGAGGCGCACCCGAAGATTGCGCGGGTGCACTATCCTGGGTTACCCAGCCACCCGGATCATGAAATAGCGAAAAAGTACATGAAGGGATTCGGTGGGGTTGTATCTTTTGAGGTCAAGGGTGATCTCTGGAAAACAGCGAAGTTTATTGACTCTTGCAGATTGCCATACATCGCTCCGTCGCTCGGTGGCGTCGAGTCTCTCATTGAGCAGCCAACTGTGGTATCATATTGGGATCAGGGCCCAGAAAAGCGGGCAGAAATCGGCATTAAAGATAATCTTGTCCGCTACTCGACCGGAATTGAGGATTATGCGGATATTGAAGCCGACATGGCCCAAGCCCTCGATTGCATTTAATCTTTAAGTGCGTTGTAAATTTGATTTAATAATGGCGTCATCACGCTCTTTTCGTCTTTTCGCGTTTGTAGTCGCGTTTGAATGAATGAATGTCTGGTTATATTAAACATGCGAGCTAGATTGGTGCATCGTAAGTTGGGCTTACGCAGAAACTGCTTCTTCGACTTCTTTCTCAACCCATCGATCGTTCTCCTTGATGAGTTGGATGAGTGCCTCCGTCGCTTCTTCAGACGGAATGCCCTTCTTCACAACCTCCTTCCCTACATATAAATCGATCTTCCCAGGAGCACCACCGACGTAACCGAAGTCAGCATCTGCCATCTCACCCGGACCGTTCACAATGCAGCCCATGACAGCGATAGCGACGCCTGGCAAGTGTCCAGTCTTTTCTTGAATTTGCGCCGTCACTTCTTGCAAATCGAAGAGCGTACGGCCGCAGGACGGGCAAGAAACATACTCCGTCTTCACGTTACGCATGCGCGAGCCTTGGAGCAAACCGAAGGAAGTGGTGCGGAGGAAGTCTGTTGTGACGGCCTTGTCAGAACCGGCGTATTGAATCATCACACCGTCGCCGAATCCGTCAACGAGCAAACCGCCAACTTGAGAGCCAGATTGAATGACAATGTCAGACTTATCACCGCTCGGCATGTACATGTGGTGAATGACGGGGATCTTCGAGCCAGCCTTGGCCATCTCTTCGGCGATACGACGCGAAGAGTGAAGGCGAGATTGGCCAGCTGCCGTCTTGATGAGAACCATGACGGCATCGGATGCAGCAACCGCCTTGATTTGGGAAGCAGTTTCAGTGCCGTCCAAGGTGACCGCTTTACGACCCGCCCCAGAGGGCAACGGAGCACCGACTTCATTCGCAGACACGAGGGCGATGGCGTTGGCCAGAGGAGTGGCCTTGAGCACGGCAGCTGGGACGATGACGCCGACGCCGATTTCTTGCAAACGGCGAATGGATCGCAATGCTTTTTCTTGAGACGCAGCCGGAACTTCGCTCAACATGATTGAGTCAGAGGTCGCAATGTCGCGAAGCGGCATACCGACCGAAAGCTTCGTGCCCAAGCTGCGGTAGAAAGGATCTTCCGAGGCGAGTTCCGCCGTTGTCACCGCGGTGATCACAGAGCCGTCACGGTGAAGAACGTTTCGGAAGTCGATCGCATCGCCAGCCTTTTGAACGGGCAACGTGCCTGAGCGGCGGGTGAAAACCTTGAAGTCTCGGGTAGTTTCTGTGAACCCGCCTTTGACGCCGATATTTTCTGCGCACGCCTTCATGCCGAGGTTGGCCAAGCGTGTGCATGGTTCGATTTCGAGCTCCGAAGCTTCGGTGAGGGAAACCCGAATGGTGTCTCCGAGACCATCGAGCAACAGCGCACCGATACCGATCGAAGACTTCATGCGACCGTCTTCACCTTCGCCGGCTTCAGTGACACCGAGGTGAAGCGGGTAATCCCAGCCAATCTTGTACATTTCGTGCGATAACAAGCGGTAAGCTTGCACCATGACGAGAGGGTTAGATGCTTTCATGGAGAACACAAAGTTGTGGTAATCGTGCTTGCGGCAGATGCGAGCGAATTCAAACGCAGATTCAACCATCCCCATCGGGGTATCACCGTATCGCGACAGCGTGCGAGCGGATAAAGAACCGTGGTTAGTGCCGATGCGCATCGCGACCCCGCGTTCCTTGCACTTCAACACGAGCGGCGTGAACACTTCTTCAATCTCCTTCAATTCCGCTTCGTACTCTTCGTCGGTTTCGTACAATATATTTTCAAACGTCTTGCGACCATCGGCAAAGTTACCCGGATTGATGCGAATCTTATCGAAGCATTCGGCGACGAGAAGGGCGACTTTCGGGGCGAAGTGGATATCCGCGATGAGCGGCGTGTTGTACCCTTGCGCCACGAGTGACTTTTTAATCTCCGCGCACGCCTTGGCTTCTTGCATCCCTTGCACCGTGATGCGTACCATTTCCGCTCCCGCATCTGCGCATCTTATGACTTCCGCTACCGTCTTTTTCACGTCTCGCGTATCGCTCGTCGTCATCGTTTGCTTCACGATGGGATGTTCGGACCCAATCTTCACGTTCCCTACGGTCACCGTACGCGTTTTCCTCCTCACCGTTTCCGCGTGATTGACGCAATACTTTCCCGTGGGCATTAACACTCCGTTTGCGTCCATGGCGTACTCTTGGCTCACCGCCTGCGCTTTCACCGATGGACAGATTCGCATCCGTCTCGAGGTCAACCCTGGGCGCGCGAGCGCGCGCGCGCTCGCTCGCGTCGTCGATGTCCCTAGCCTCAACGCGTGTGCGTTCGACGAAGCTTGTTGCGCCATCATCGCTTTCACTTCGCGCGCGTTCGGTACGGCTTTGCGTGAACGAATGACGCGCGGTCGATGTGACGTGACGTGACCTCGACGCGTGTTTCCCACGTTCGCCCGTCGTTATCTTCCCACCGTCCCGTCCTCGACGTGGGGGACGGGAAATCGCACCCTGGTTTAGTGCCTTTTCATGACGAGTTATGACTCACGCGTTACATACAAAGTACCAACCTCCCAAACTCGCGTCTGCGATCAGGCGATGGAACAACACGTCGATGAGCGAAGGCTATGGCTCGAGTGATGAACCACCACGTCAGGTGACGTCCACGCGCGCGCGATCGCGTGACGTGTCGAAGGACGACCGGACGACCGGGCGACAGGACGACAGGGCGATTCGTGACTCGTCACCAGTGTCACCCTCGTCACCCTCGTCGCCTCCCGCGAACTCCGATCGACGACGACCTCCGATCGACGAACGGACGACGACGACGACGTCGGCGCTCGACGTCGTTCGCACAAAACGCGCGATGTCGCTCGTGATCGGTGCGCCGTTGACGTTTACCGTGAAAGCGGCGAGACACGCGCGAAAGAAAGCGACGAGAGGACACACGAAAGACCGTCCGAAGAAACTGCGACCGAGCGATTGCAATCGCAAAGCGGTGGAGTACGCGTCCGTGGACCCGAAAGACGTTCCGGCGGTGATGACGGTGTTGAGCAAATGAACGCTGGGATGAAAAGCGAGGCGAACGACGAGAGATCGATGGAAGAAAGATTGAATGACGACGACGTATACGTATACGTGTGGGAAACGAGGGACGTCGTGTGATTAGGAAACAAAAGAAGGATGATGTGGACGCGTTCGGGGCGTAGGTTTGGGGTTTCGCAGAACGCGTCGAGGGAGCGCGCGTAGAGGGACTCGAGACACATAAATAAATATACACGCGTTTACGCATGAAGACGGTAATGAATACACGAAATGCCGTTCCGTTCGATGCGATGCGATGCGTTCGAATCGTTTTCTTGAGTGATTTACAACGCGGGACTACGAGGGGGGGCGGGGTTCGTCGGCGACGTACGCCTTGAGGATGGGAACTAAAAGTGAACTCGCCAATATTTGAATCGGGTGGTAGATCACCAAAGGGAGGAGGTATGCGGCGACGTCTGGGTTGCCCTCGAACGTGGTTGTGATCAGCGGCAAGCCAAACGCCAAGGTTTTGTGCGATCCTATGTAGAGAGCGGCGACGCGGTCCTCTCTCGTGAACGACGCAATCGTCGACGACGCGGCGAATATCAAACCTTTATGCACGGCCAAGAACACGAGTAAAAACGCAACCAAACGCACGGTTGAATCGATATCTAACACCCCTCGCTCGCTCGTTTCCGCCAATACGAATGTTTTCGCGATTATGCCCAACAAGATTGCGTCGCTCAGGAACTTACTCGGCATTTTCCACGTCGACGCCATGGCGTCTGCGACGCCTCCAATACGTCGGAGAAGAACGCCTGCGAGCACGGGAACGAAAGCTCCGATGAATAGTTTTGTCGTGCTCGACACGGGATCGATCGAAGAGTCCACACCGAGGTAGAAATGGATCATGAACGGTGTCAACGCCAATCCCAACAAGTTGCTTGACAAAGAATTCAGGAGCGCCGCGGAAAAATTCCCACCCGCGCTTTGCGTGAACGCGACGCCGCTCCCAACCGTCGTGGGCAAACACGCCATCACGAATAATCCATCGACGATTTTCTCATCGAACGTGTCCGCGGAAAGAAGCGTCGACGCGCACGCCGCCATGAACGCCGGCGGAAAGACAAAAATCATCGCGTGTATAAACGCGTTGAGCTCCACCTTCGCCGCCGCGCTTTTCAGCGCGTTCGCATCCAATCCCAGGCCGGCGATGAAAAACAGCGCACTGATGGCATATTTCTCATTCCCAACTCCTCCGTGCGCCAGCGTTTCGACCACCGCGTCACGCGCCGGCGAATCCGTCGACGCGAACGCGAGCGCCGCCGCCGCTCCCACCGCGAAGAAATTCTCCTCCACGAACGAATTCACTCCCTCGACTTTCTTCCACCTCTCGTGCGCGTCCATTCGTGCTCTATGATCTTCCTCACCTTCCCGTCGTGTCGCCCTCGCTTGTTGATGATGTCGCCCTCGCTCGTCTCCGCGCGTTCGCTCTCGCGCTCGTCCCGCGCGCGCCTCGCGTCTCTCCCCTCGCGCCCTCGTCCGCGAATGATGAACGTCAACGACGACGACGGGTGACATAGCGCTCATTCACACGCAGCGCGTCGCGTTAGCGCGTCGTCGTCGTGCGTTTTACACTCGTCATCGCTGAACGCGCGTCCTTGAAAGACGCCATTCGTCGCCGGCGGCGCTCGGGCGCTCTATGCTTCTCGCCCACTCGAGGCGCGCGTTCGCGCGAGCGATGAATTCGATGAAGATGCGATTCGAAACGTTACCGTCATCGTCGCACGTCGCGCGCGCGATGGACAAAGACGGTGAGATCGGGATCGGGAGCGCGAATGACGCGACGAGCGCGCGAGGGCCAACGCCGGAGGCTTCGCGCGCGATGGCACGCGCGAGGACGAACGCTTCGCGGGTGCGGGAGATATGCACCAGCGCGAGAACAGAGAAGAAACCGCACGCGGGAAGTCGCGGGGAGGGGGGTAAGAAAGTTGAAGTGGGCTACCGAGGACGTAAATTGACAAAGGAGGATGATGAAGGCGACGATGAGGAGACGAAAAAGGCGAAAAAGCCCGGGTCAGCGGTAGAGATAAAGGTTTCAAAGTATAGAAAGATTGAACGCGTAGGGAAAGGCACGGTGCGGACGAAGAAGAGCGCGGATGGCGACGGAAAGGCTGGGAGGTCGCTGACGTCACCCAGGGCGGGCGGAACGATCGACGCGAGCGAAGGGTCGACGCTCACGGAATTGGCGAGAAAGTTAGAGATGGAAGTCATAGATTTAGATGCAGTCCTAGGGAATTTAGGTGAATCACTCGCGTCGAGCGAGGACGTGGTCCCGACGGATGTGATGGAACTCGTCGGTTTGGAGCTGAATGTCGACATTCGCGTCGTCTCCAACCCAAACACGGACACCGCTCAACTCGTACGACGTCGGGCGGTCGTGGCAGTCATGGGACACGTTGATCACGGTAAGACGACGCTATTAGATTCGTTACGCAAGACGTCGGTGGCGGCTGGCGAGGCTGGGGGGATCACGCAGCACATCGGCGCGTTTGTCGTCGAACTACCGGGCGGACACGGGTCGTTGACGTTCCTTGACACTCCTGGTCATGCCGCGTTTAGTGCCATGCGTCAGCGTGGGGCGACGGCGACTGATATTGCCGTGCTCGTCGTCGCGGCGGACGATGGCGTGATGCCACAAACTCGCGAGGCTGCGGCGCACATTCAAGCCGCTGGTGTGCCAATGGTCGTGGCGCTCACAAAAATTGATCGCGAAAATGCGGAGCCAGAACGAGTAAAGCGCGAGGTTGCGAGCATGGGCATCTTACTCGAAGAATTCGGGGGTAAAACGCAGTGCGTACCGGTGTCTGCGATCACTGGTGTGGGATTGTCTGAGCTCGCAGAGTGCTTGGTGCTTGAGGCGGATACGCTCAATTTGAAGACAAAAGAAGTGGGTAAAGTCTCTGGTGTCGTTTTAGAGGCGCGGTTGGACAAAGGTCAAGGTCCAACGGCGACGGGGTTGCTCGAAACAGGTACCTTGAAGACCGGCTCATATGTCGTCGTCGGATCGCAGTACGGCAAAATCCGCAGCATGCGAAACGCATCGCAGACGCACATTGACTCTGTCGGTCCGTCCGAACCGTTCGAGTTGTTCGGTTTGAAAGGTATTCCTTTGGCCGGTGACGCTATCATGAACGTAGAATCCGAATCACGTGCTAAGCGAATCAGTGAAGCACGAGCTGAGCGCGAAGAGCGTCTAAATCGCGAGAAAGCTACAGCCGTTCCGGTCAGCAATCAAAGCGGCGCTAGCTCTGAAGAGCGTGGGCACTTGAATGTCATAATCAAAGCCGACGTGCAAGGCACAGCGGAGGCGGTGCGAGATGCACTACTAGGATTGGGCTCTGAAGCCGTGAGCTTGAAGGTTGTCTTCATGGGCGTTGGCGCGATCACAGAGAGTGACATTAGCTTGGGAGCTGCCATCGGCGCGCCAGTGCTCGGCTTCAACGTGCGTGAGCCTCCGAACGTTCTCACGAAACTAGCCAAGGACAAAGGCGTGCGCGTCGTTCGGCATCAAGTGATTTATCACTTGCTCGATGAAGTGGGTGAGTTGCTCACCGGTTTGGCCCCGATGGTCGAGCACGAGCAAGTTGAGGGCGAGGCCAACGTGCTGCAGATTTTTGACATGTCTGATAAGAAAGGGAACAACGCCACTATTGTCGCCGGTTGCGTAGTCGGCAAGGGCACGCTGAAGGCTGGAGAAAAGTTCAAACTGATCCGTGATGGCGCATCAGTGCACGAAGAGCTCCTCGATTGCGCATCGATGCGTCGTCATCGCTTGGATGTCGACTCAGTCGGCAAAGGAAGCGACTGCGGGATATCGTTACTGAACGTCGTCGACGTGCGCATGGGAGACGTCATTCAGTGCGTATCCATCGTGCGTCGACCTTTACGGTCCGTCAAAGTTGAATCCGGTGGTGCTCGCGTGGTGAAGGATTAAAGTAACAAATATAACGGGTGACGTTTGTCCTCGAACAATCGCGCCCTCGCGTTGTTTTGAGAAATCTAGTTTAGGAGCTATTAATACACGTAGGTCTAGTTCGTTCTCGCTAAATCCCGAGTTCGCCTCTCACAGTGGACACTTGCGTTCGAAAGCTTGTTGTTCGACGCGGCATTTTTCGAAATTATTGCTTCGATAGTCCAAGCACGCCGCGTACGCGTTGGTTTCGTTCCCGCACTTCCCTTTGACATCTTTGAGCACATCGAGCAAGCACCCCGTCATCGCCGCTCCTTCTTTCAAGCACTTCTCCGGGTTCTCATCGTTCCTCTTGCATTGTATGAATGCCGACGTTTTATCCGCGCATCGTCGCTGTAAATGCTTATGCACGGCGAATAACACCGAGCTCGTCGGCGTCTCGCGATCGTCACCGTTCGCCATCGAACGCTTCGCTCGGGTTTACTTAGGGTGGTGCGCGCGACGACGCGCGCGACGGTCACGCCCTCACGCGATCGATCGATCGATCGATCGATCGCGCGTACGAAATCACGCGACGTCACGCGCTCGAGCGCGTGGGAGTGTGCGATCGCGTCGAACGGCGTCGCGCCCCTCGTCGTCGTCGTCCTCGATCGCGCGCGACTTCGACGTCGACGCTCGAGCCGCTCGAGTTGCGAAAACATACAGCTTACGATCAATAGAATACGACATAGAAAGACATACTGGACACATGAAACGATCTGTACGGACTCCACCGACGACGACGTCGAGTCGACGCGTCGCGCGTCGTTCGGTCGGTCGGTCGTGCGAGCGCGTCCACGTCCGCGACGCGCGACCACCCCGAGCGAGCGATCGATGGCATGATGTCCATGGCGTGATGGATGTCCATGGAATGATGGATGCGCGGCGTCGACGCGGACGCGGACGAGCGAGGACGCGTACGACGATGCGCGGGCGAACGACACTTCAACGCCGTGGTCGTCGACGTGAGACGTCATTCCACGATCGGCGTTCACCACTAATGTTAGTACATAGAAATACGCGTACAGGACTAACTACGACAACAGGTTTACGGCCGGGCCGAGGAGGACGTCGACGTCCGACGATTCGAACGACGCGAACGACGCGAACGACGCCGACGACGCGGGCAAACGCGCGCGCGTTCACCGTCGCTGACGCACGATCGATGACTCAATTTTCACCACCTTGACTTCCGCGCCGTGCGCGACGTCCTTTCTCTTCGCCGCGAGTTTCTTCGCATCGAGGAAGAATTGAATATCGCGCGCGTCGAGCGCCGTCGGCGCGCGCACCGCGTCCGCGCCGTCGAACACGAACGTCTCGTCATTCGCGTCGCGTTCGTTCGTCGTCATCGATGTCCCACGCCGTTCCCTCGCATCACTCAATACCGTACTTTTATCCGTCGCGCCCTCGCGCGCGCTCGCGGAGACGTCCTCCGCGGTCGTTCGCGTTCCCCACGCGCTCGCGCGCGCGCTCGACGTTAAAGTCTCTTCAGGCGCCATCACCGGGGTCAACGCGTACGTCGTGTCTCTCATCACTTTCAACGCCTCGTTCGTTCGCGACGACGTCGATGTTTTCATCGTCGTCGTCGTCTGCTCCGTCGTCGTCGTCGTCTGCTCCGTCGTCGTCGTCGTCATTCGTCGCTTCAACGACTGACTCACTGGTCGTTCGTTCGTCCGTTCGTTCGTTCGTTCGTTCGTCCATCAGACGTCGAGGGACGTCGCGCTAGGGTTTCGGTCGGTCGGTCGATCTCGGTCGGTCGTCCATGCGCCACGCGTCCGATCGCCCCCGTCCCACCCCCCGACGTCGTTAGATGGCGTTCGTCCGAGACGTTGTATGACTTTTTTGAACGGCGCTCGATTCATTTCGATTCGCATCGAATCACGTCGAATCGAATCACATCACATCGCATCGAATCACATCGAATCACATCACATCGACGGAGACAAAGTCGCGATGGAGACGTTCGACGTCGATGGGTACGCCCCAGACGTCGACGCGTTCGCGCGCGTTGGGGTGATGGTGTTCAACGACGTGCGAAACCCCGACGTCGTTCGCGCGGCGGTGATGGAAGGAACGATCGACGCGGCGGTGCTCGACGGCGCATCCGTCGCGGGGGCGCGCGCGGTGCACATGGCGTGTTATAAAGCGCGAGTCGCGCTCGAGCGAAATGCGCTGGCGACAAAGGCATTACACGCCGAGGTGGTGTATTGCCTATCCCCGGGGTCGAACATTCGCGAGGCGTTGAAAAGGTTTGGCGCGCGCGACGCGTCGACGTCCATCGTGGTGTGTAAATTTGACCCTACAGTGGAAGATGAAGCGATGTTACGACGAATGATAGACGGAAACGTAGTGACGTTCGAGAACAAAGCGCCGTGCGATGAGGTCGAGGTGAAGAAGTGGTATAACGTGCACGAAAACGAGCTCGCGTTTGGGAGCTTGGAGGACGCGGTGTTGAGCAGGATCGCGATCCGCGACGTCGCGTGAACGCCTTCGCGCTCGTTCGTCATCGTTATAGTGATAGTACTAGTGATAGTGATATTAGTGTACAGTCTAGATTAGCACCAGAAGTGGCGCGAGAGTTGGGCTAATGTTCGTTACTCGGCGCGGCGCGTTCGGGTTCGGCGCTCTTCACGCAATACGCGATGAAATTAATTTGCGTATCCGTCGATAGCGACCACGTGTTCGTTATGGGGTCGTAAACCATACCCGCGAGTTCTTTCATCTCGCATCCCCCTCGACGGGCTAACATCGCGATTTCGCCTGGAGTTAAAAATTTGGAAAATTGGTGCGTCCCCGGCGGAACGACGCCAAAGACGCGCTCCGCCGCCACAATGGCCAGCGCGAACGATCGCGCTGTGCGATTAATCGTGCTCAGAAATAGCGCTCCGCTTGGCTTCACTAAGCTCGCAATCGATTTTGTGAACTCGATCGGATCCGTGACGTGTTCTATAACCTCTAAACTCGTCACGATGTCAAACGTCTCCCCGCGTTCGACCAACTCCTCCGCCGTCGTCGCTTCGTAGCGTAAATTCTTCCCCAACTTTTCTTCATCCAGCGCGGCGTGCGCTCGAGCTTTCGCGATATTTGCTTCACCTGCATCGATCGCGGTGACAGTCGCGCCTAATCTCGCCAGACTCTCCGCTAAAATCCCCCCTCCGCACCCGACGTCGCACACCGTCCGTCCCTCCAGCGCTCGCTCGCCTCTCACGCCGCCAAAATGTTTCAACGCGCAGTCTCGTATGAACTCCACCCTGGTTGGGTTCATCGCGTGTAACGCCGCGAATGGTCCTCGACGTTCGTTCCACCACTCCGAGGCGTCGTCTTCGAATTTCGCTCGTTCCTTCTCATCCACGTTTCCGCGCCCCCGTCCCTCGCTCGCGCTTCCATCATCTCTCGACATCACCTCGTGCCTCGACGCGTTCGATGCTTTGGCGTACGATCGCATTGCATTCATCATCCCTGCTTTCATTTTATCCACATCTTTAAACGCCCTCGTTCGTCGCATCGATGCGAAGACCATGGACGAGCGCGCGTCCAAGTGTGTCGACGCCTCACCGTCTGTCTCGCCCTTCATGGCTTGGGGCAAACCCGACGTCGACCCGTCCCCTTCATGGCTCCATGCGATCGCATCGAACGACTCGAGCGTGCGATCGCTGTGCGTCTTACCGTCGCGCGCGTTCGATGAGGGCGTGCAAATCGCCCTGGCGAGGGCGTTGCGCGCGAACGCGGTCGTGGAACGTCTGAGCGCGAGCGGACGCGCGCTCACGCTCGCGAGCGCGCGCGAGTTCGCGAATGCGATCGCGTCTAACGCGACTTTGAAAGCGGTGAATTTAGGGGACGAGTCGTTTGGGGACGCGAGCGAAGGGACGAGCGCGTTGAACGTCGTCTTAGACGGCGTGGCGGCGAACGCGGGATTGGAGACGATCGCGTTAGATGGGAAAGGCGTGAGCGATAGTTCCGCGTGCGCTCTCGCTCGCGCGCTGCGCGGATGTGCGACGTTGCGAGAGATTTCCATCGGGCGCAATCCCGCGCTGAGCGGTCGAGGGTTGAAAACGGCGTTGGATGGGGCGTCGGGGGCGTTCGAGGCGTTGGACGCGAGCGAGAGCGAGCTGGACGATGATGGCGCCGAAGCTCTGAAGGGGTTACTGTCGTCTTCGAAGGTTTCGATGCGCGAATTAAGCGTTGCGCGGTGCGTGTTCACGAACGAAGGGTTGAGTGCGCTAGGGTCGGGGTTGGCGGCGTGCGCGACGTTGCGGCGGCTGGACGCGAGCGGCGTACGTCTGGGCGACGGCGGCGCCGCGACGTTCTTCGCGCGCACTAAGGACGATGGCGTCGAGGGCGAATTGGCAGAGATCGATCTCGCGGAGTGCGGGATATGCGAGGCGAGGGATGTGGAAGCACTCGATGCGTTTTTGCGCGCGGCGCGGCGCTCGAGCGCGGTGAATTTACGAGGCAACGCGTTCGGCGACGCCGGAATGTACGTGCTCGCGGCCGGTGCGTTCAGCGCGCGCGCGCCTCAGTCTCTCGATTTAAGTTCGTGTGGTTTGACCGCACGCGCTGTCGATGCGCTCAAAGTGCCGCTATCCACGTCAACTTCTTTGTCTGTATTTGACAATCCCAAATTGGGCGACGACGGCATCTCGCGGCTCTTCGCCGCCGCCGATGCGTCGTCGGTGAGTTGTCTCGACCTCGGTGCAGTTGGATTGACCACAAATGGCTTGAGCGCCATCGTCGAGGCGTTGAAGAGCGCGCAGACGTTCACGAATCTGCGTACGCTTATCATCGGCGGCAACCCGGGAGCGCAAGAGGATTCGTGGGAGCGGCTCGTTACCAATTTACGCGGCGTTCGACCTTCCCTGGACGTCGCTTGGCGAGCTGCAGACGGGGGTGACGATTCAAAGCTACAGCGCGACGCTCAAGGTCGCGTCATTGGTGTGGACAACTCGCACGGATTGCCTTAGTTTTTGTTTATTGTTTATTTCTCGCGGCACTGCTCAGTTGTGCGTGCATCACTCACGAGCCCTCACTATTTCGCTTGCGCGGGAGCGTCCACGCACATCTCGCGTGCGCACGAGTCCTTTTTGTTAAACACGTGTCACGAACTCTAGTGCTCGGAGCTCGTCGAGTTCGTCGTCCTTGCGGCCGTCGCGTCGTGTATCGCGTTCGCTCGCCTACCCTAAGCTTTCTTCATTCGCGCGAAAGCTTGAGTCGACATGTCGTTCCGTCGACGATTGAAAGGCAAGGCGCCGCCCGAGGGATTTGAAATGATTGAATCCGCGATCGAGGATTTCGAAACGCAGATGAAGGACGCGGTGAACGAAGAACACGAAGGCAAGAGAAAGAATGAGCTCACGTGGAGGATCCATCGCATCCATTGGGAAAAGAACAGACTTATCTACGACTTGATGTACAAGCGAAAAGCGTTGTCACAAGAGTTGTACGATTACCTGTGCCGAGAGAAAATCGCGGACCCGGCGCTGATTTCAAAATGGCGAAAACCCGGGTACGAGAATTTGTGCTCGCTGCTGTGCATTCAAAAGTCGGCAACGAATTTCGGAACGACGTCGCTCTGCCGCGTGCCCATGGCGAATCGAGCGCCACAGCAGCAATTGACACCAAACGTGAAAACTGGGTGCATTTCGTGCTGCTCCGGGGATGGAATCATGGGCGGACCGATTTGGTGGAACACGCCAATCACGCAGGCGGTGGCGACAAAGTTGGACAAGAAGCGGAAGGCGGATGATCAAGTCGCGGACGATCCCGAGGTTGCAAAACGAATCGCTGCGTTAAAAAACGAGATGAAGTCGGGCGTCGGGGGTAAAAATTAGCTGAGGTAGTCTTAGAATAAACGGTTGAGAGCGCTCCGCGCTTGGCGTTTCTAGAATTATGAAATCAAGTCAAAAATACAACAACACACAAATGACGGCGAGCTTCATCACGCACTATTCCCGTCGCGACTTCTAACAAAATTGAAAAGTTTCACGTAATCTTCCATCGTCAGCTCTTGCGGGCGAATCTTTGGTTCGCGGCTAATGACCGTAAACGCTTGTTCCAGTGTCTCGTCGTCGCACAGAGCCTTCAAGTTGTTGCGCAGCATTTTACGCTTCTGCGCGAAGCATCCCTGCACAAAGGTGAAGAATTGCTTTTCCGTACCACTTAAAGGCAACAACTCGTGCGGCTCTTTCGGTTTAAACCCAATCAAACACGATTCCACGTTTGGCGGCGGCATGAAACAATCGCGCAACACGGGTCGAATGTAATACGGTTTTGAGTAATAGTGCACGCGCACGCTCATCGCTCGATAGTCCCCGCCACCCGCATCGTCCTTAACCAAGCGCTGCGCGACTTCTTCTTGAAACATGAAAATCATGTCCTCAAAAGTGTCTCCCATGGGAAGTAATACCTTCAACACATCCGTCGTGATGTTGTACGGAATGTTAGCTACGACTTTCGCTCGTGGCATCTCCGCGTTCGAGCGCTTAAACGCGTCTTCGAGGCCGTCCCATTTTAAAAAATCTCCTTCGATGACTTCTAAATTATTTGGATACTCCTTGCACAAACCCTCGCGCAAGGTATCGACCAAATTTCTATCCTTCTCCACGGCGGTGACGAGCGCGCCTCGCGCCGCCATCTCCGCCGTCAAGTTCCCCGTTCCTGGACCGATTTCCAATATCCTATCTCCTGGCTTCAACCTCGCCGCTTCTATGGCATCGAGCACCACGGTGTTGTCGATTAAAAAATGTTGTCCAAGCCATCGTCGAGCTTCGTGACCGGCGTCTTCGACGCGGCCGCGCAACGCGCCGTCCCCTTTGCTTTCGCGTCTCACCGCCGCCTCTTCCTCCTTGGCGCGCTTCTTCGTCTTGGACAATCGCACCGGTCGTGCGCCTGCGTGAGGAATGATGGATGTTCGCGCATCGTTCGTAGACGATTGTTCGCGCCGAGCGCGGGTTGGCGCGGTCGCGCGTCCTCCGCCCGCGCGCCCAGCCGCCGCCGCCCGCGCCGCCGCCGCCGAGCTCATAATCGTCACGCGTACGAGCGCGGACGAGCGTTCGTGCGAGCACGACGCTCGATGAACGAGCGTCGTGGTATTGCGTTGCGTTTGAACGTCAAGTCGCGTCGACGTCGTCGACGGATGTTTGCGCCGACGAGTGGCGCGGCGCGTGAGTGCATCGCGACCTCCGCGCTCATCGTTCGACTCAAATTGAGTAACTCAAAAACGCGCGTCGACCGACGAAAGCTCATCCTAAAATAACAACACCAACACACGCACTACTTTCATACTTTTTACCCAGCGCTCGCGCGTTTGACGCGCGCGAGAACGACCTCGACGCTCTCGGCGAGCGCCGTCGCCCTCGCCTCGCCAACCGCCCGCGCGCGCTCGACGTCTCGCTCGGAATTCTCCAACGCGTTCGTGACATCTCGAGCGAGAGCGCTCCAAATCTCTCGTTCGTTCGCAAAATCCCTCACTTTCGTCTCGAGTTCGCGCGCCGTCGACGGAATCTCCCTCGCGCTCGCCTCCACGCTCGCCCGCGCTTCGCTCGCCTTCGCTCGCGCGTCCTCCAACCCGCTCTCCGCGCTCTTTCTCACGTCCGTCATCAACGCACTTTCCCGTGATTCGTCGTCGTCGTCGTCGTCGTCGTCATCATCCCTCTCTTTTTTGCTTCGATACTCCATCATCTCCATCGCTTTCTTCATCCTCGCCTCGACGACTTCCCCGAACGCGCGCTCCGCCTCGCCGAGTCGCCGAAACGCGCGTTCCTCCACTTCATTCATCTCCTTCGTCTCCATCGTCTCTCCCGTCACTTCTCGTCTCAGCGCTCGCGCGTGACGTTCGATGAGTTCGTGCGTTTTACTTTTCTTTCCCTTCTTCGTCCTCCCATTCGTCATCTCCGTCGTCGTCGTCGCGGGCGTCGTTCGTCCTCCGTCGCGCGTCGCGCGCTCCGAGTCGACGCGCGCGTTCGCCTTGCGCACGCATTCGCGCGCGTTTCGCACGCTCGCGCGCGCTCGTGCGATCGCACGTAATGCGTCCTCGTTCGCGTTCGCGAGCGATGGCGTCGCGTTCGCAGTCGGCGATGCGTTCGTCGTCGTCATGTCTCGTTCGCTCGCGCGCGGAAGGTGCGGTCGACGACGGGGGGTGGTCGACCGACCGAGGTGGATGGTTGACCGACCGACCGAGGTGGATGGTTGACCG
>Ga0222712_10002472_pt1 | contig 21124 bp, 24 predicted proteins | sample C33_657DmetaG_FD_165043 | JGI IMG/M metagenome (GOLD analysis project Ga0222712, IMG submission 165043) | Estuarine water microbial communities from San Francisco Bay, California, United States - C33_657D | ecosystem: Environmental > Aquatic > Marine > Unclassified | place: USA: California... | reverse complement strand
CAACCACAGGACGGACGGCGTTGAAACCTGCCGCTTCGGCGGCCTTGCGTACATTGCGCGTCAGGCTGTCGTCGTCGATATGCGTCGCGCTGCCGCAACTGTCGCAAATCAGGAAGATGCAATCGTGCAGGCAGCCGGGATGGGCGTTGGCGAGATAGGCATTGGCGCTTTCGACGCGGCTGGCGAGATTGTTCGCTACGAACAAGTCGAGAATGCGGTACACGCTGTTCGGCGCCACGCGCTTGCCACGCTTTTGCGAAACGAGATCGGCGATATCATAGGCCGAGGCAGGCTTATCGAAAGTTGCCAGCACGGCAAATATATCCGCGCGCATGTCCGTCCACTGCTCACCGGCGGCGGTCAGCGCCTTTTGGGCAGCATCGGCCAGATCATGCCCATGATGTTCGTGATGATGATGTGCGTGCGTGGCCATTGCAGGAATTTAGGGCTTTTGTGCCCGGGGGGCAAGGCCACTCTCGCTCAGCGCGAGGCGCGTAGGTTCAGGTCGTGACCAAGGGCCAGAATTGCCACACCAACCATTGTATAGACGATTTCGGCACCGCCATGCGGCAGAGTCAACGCGCCCGACATCACGCCGATGCCCAGCGAACCGACAGCGGCGGGCATCATGAAGCCATGGGCAAACAGGCCCTTCACCAAGGCGACGATGCCAAAGACGATGGCGAGCGCCAAACCGACTTCGTGAATCAGCGGTGAGAACAGGAAACCACCAGCGGAGGCGAGGAGGGCAAGCATGATCGAAGTCGCGAGACAGTGGACAAGGCACAGGCCGGCAAGGCTCAGGCCGAGCCCGTCCCAGCGCTTTTCCCGCCAATATGCCTGAATTGCGATCACTATAGTGCCTTCCTGAGTCGCTTTTGGCACATCAGGCACGACGTTACAACATATCATTTCATTGCATGTGGGCGCGCCTTGCTCCTGAAAGGTGGTGAAGACCCGGCTCTACGTCCGGCTGCGGATTATGTGACATCGTGTTACAAGTTTGTTAACCATCGCGGGGTAGCAGCCTCTTATGCGCAAGAAGCTGCTCCTTTCCCTGTTCGTCACCCTTGGCCTTACGGCCAGCCCGGCGAGCGCGCTTTATGAAGGGTTGCAATGTGTGCCCTTTGCCCGTGCGATGACGGGCGTCACCATTTATGGCGATGCGCATACCTGGTGGGAACAGGCCGAAAACCGCTATGAACGTGGCAACATGCCCAAAGTCGGTGCGGTGATGACCTTCATTCCGCATGGCAATATGCGGCTCGGCCATGTAGCCGCCGTACGCAAGATCATCGATAAACGCACACTGCTGATCAGCCACGCCAATTGGTCAACAATTGATGGCATCCGCGGGCATATCGAAGAAGATGTTCGTGTCGTCGACGTGTCCGAGAATAATGACTGGAGCCGCGTGCGCGTCTGGTACACCCCCAATGGTGCGCTCGGCGGGAATGAATGGCCGCTCCATGGCTTCATCTATCCGTCGAAAGTTCGCAAGGAAAAGGAAGCGCGCGCCGTATTGGCCGCAGTGCTCGCTCGTACGCCGCCTGCACGGCCCAGCTCGCAACAAGCAATTTTCAGGGAAGAAGGCCCCGAACGCCCAACCGCGCGTATAGCCTCTGCCCAGCCGGTGCAAAACCAGGCCAAGAGCCAAGCCCGCACCAATGGTCAGGTCCAGACCAAGTCGAAGGGCTTTGCCTTGTCACCGCGTCTGCTGGCCGAACTCGACAAGGCCGAAGATTTTGCGCTTTCCAACAGCCTCCTTGCTGAAATCGATACGGCTGCGAAAAAAGAAAAGAAACGCAACCGCAAAGGTTGAACGGCCAGCACCAGCTTTGACTCCGGTCAATGACAGCGCCCGGCATTCTACGCATATCTCGGCGATATCAGCCAAGGAGGCGAACATGCTCAAGGTCGAATCAGACGCAAAAGCCGGCTATCTCGAACTCACAGTCGATGGCGTGGTTCACAAGGATGAGTATCAAAAGGCCGTCGACGCGGTCGATGAACTGCTCAAGACGCATGAGCAGCTTAACGTGGTAGAGGTCGTTCGCGACATCGGCTGGATCGATGCAGAAGTGTGGTGGAAAGACCTGCTCTTCCACCTGTCACACCGCAATTTCGTCCACCGCGCAGCCGTGGTCAGCGACAATGGCTGGATTGGCCCGATGACGCGGATGTTCGCGCCCTTCTATCCCGCCGCAATCCGCACCTTCGGGCTCGACCAGCTGGAATATGCGAGGCAATGGGCGAAGCTAGGCGAGTTGCACCGTGCCGCCGATTAGCAGGGCGATTTCAAGGCCTGACATATCCGTGCATTTGAAGCCAGCGGACATAGTCACCGAACCAACCGGTGCTTGTGGTTTCCTTTTGGTACATGCCGAACCCGTGGCCGCCTTGTTCGTACAAATGGAATTCCACGGGGCGTTTTGCCGCACGCCAGCTCTCGATTAAGCCATAGCCGGAATTGGCAAAAAACGGATCGTCGGCAGCAAGACCGACAAATAGCGGCGGGGCATCCGACGGAACGGTCAATCCGGCCAAGGGACCATAGATATTTCCAATAAATGCCGGCTTTGCATCTTCGCCATGCAAGGTCGTTGCCATCGTCAGCATGGCACCTGCCGAAAAGCCGAGCATACCGATCTTGTCAGGGTCCACATTCCACTCACGCGCTCTGCTACGGACCAAGGCGAAAGCAGCGCGGGCATCGGAAATTTGCGGGGCAAGTTGGGCTTTCGCATCGTCGGGCGCCGTACGTCGGCGCGGCTGTGCGGTTCCCGAAAACATCTCGGTCATCGAACGTTCAAATCCGGCCATGTCCGCAGGCGTCTGGTTCAACCGGTATTTCAGCACGAAAGCTGAGACGCCACGCGCGGCCAAAGCCCTTGCAACATCCCAGCCTTCATTTTCCATCGAAAGCGTGCGGAATCCGCCGCCAGGTGCAACAATGACCGCAGCCCCCGTTGCCTTGGACGGATCGGCCAAAAATGGGGTAAGCGTGGCTTGCGTGACATTGCGCGCAAAAACCCGCTGATATTGGCGGTGCCAGGATTCGGGTGCGGTTGCTTGGGGTAAAAGCCCCGTGCCAAGCGGGATTGCATCGGGTTGCGCTGGTATTGCGATGGGCACCATTTTCTCATCAGGCGATTGCGCATGAACCGCGACGGGCAGCAGTAGCGCCGAAACCGCAAGCAATCGCTGTATGTTTTTCCCCAATGCCTTGCGGCCCAAACCCCACTTCATTCTCTCTCTCCTCAGCTAAACGGCTTCTGCTATTTGCGCGCAGGCTTGGCGGAAACGCCCTCGGCAGTTTGCGTCACGGGCAACATGAGACCGTCTTTGTCATAATGCAGATATTCGACAGTAACCGCGCGGCGGCCAAGCCCGCCCTGCTGGTCGCCAACGGTCAGCGACCCATTATGCAGGAAAATATACCAGCGCCCTTTGAAGCGGGCGATGCCGGGATGGATGGTAAAACTGTTCACCGCAGAGCCGGTTAGTTCGCCGCGATAGGTCCAGGGCCCCCGGATTGATGGCGCGGTGGCATAGGATACCCGCTCGTCGCTGTGCTTCGAACGGTCGAGCGAGGCATAGGTCAGATAATAAGTCTTCCCACGCTTATGCAGCCAGGGCCCTTCCTCGAAATGTGGCGGGGTGATCTCCGCAATTTCGCCGTCGATTTCGATCATGTTTGGCTTAAGCTTGGCGATATAGGCTTGGCGATTGCCCCAAGCGATCCAGCTGCTGCCGTCATCGTCGGTAAAGACCGTCGGATCGATATCTTCCCAACTATGTGTGCCCTTCGGCGTCATGCTGTTGGTGACGAGTGCGGATCCCTTGGCGTCGACAAAGGGACCAGTCGGACTATCCGAAACAGCGACAGCGATCGCTTTTCCCGGATTGCTGTCATCATGTTCGACGGCTGCGTAGAACCAGTAACGGCCATTTTTGTAGGTGGCTTGTGAGGCCCAAGCATCCTGCTTGGCCCATTTGAAATCCTTGACGTTCATGATGGGTCCATGCGCGGTCCATGTCTTCATGTCGGTGGTTGAATAGACCAGCCATTCGCGCATGGTGAACATCTCCTCGCCGCGCGCTTCGTCATGCCCGACATAAAGGTAGAGCCGGTTACCAACGACCAGCGGTGCGGGATCGGCAGTGAAGCGGTCGCGGATGATCGGATTCGAACCGGGTGACGTCGTTGACGCCGAAGTTGCTGCAAGCACCAATGAAAATGGTAGCGCTACCATAAACAGGCCGAGCAAAAGAGGGGTGCGCATCATCAAGACCAATCCTGCAGGAAGAATGCCTTACATATCGCCTGCAAACCGCACGTCAATCCGCCTTGAAAATCAGGATTAGCGACCGAATTTCCGCTGTGTCTTGCCGAAACGCAGCTTGCGCGTGCCCGGCTTGCCCTCGTTTGCCCGGCCCTTGGGTGCCGTGACGCGCTGTTCGTGGGGCAGGCCGAGTTCCTCCGCCTCCAGCGCGCGGATTTCGTCGCGCAAGCGGCCAGCTTCCTCGAATTCGAGGTCGGCGGCGGCGGCGCGCATTTTTTTCTCCAGTTCCTCGATATAGGCGCGCAGATTGTGGCCGACGAGGTTGTTGGCACCCTCGGCATCGATCTCAACCAGCACGCCATCGCGGCTCGCGGTATCGGCGACGATATCGTGGATGTTGCGCTTGATTGTGGTCGGGGTAATGCCGTGCAGCTCATTATAGGCGCGCTGCTTCTCGCGCCGCCGGTCGGTTTCGCGCATCGCGCGTTCCATGCTGCCGGTGATCCGGTCGGCGTAGAGGATGACCCGTCCATCGACATTGCGCGCGGCGCGACCGATCGTCTGGATCAAGGAGGTTTCGCTGCGCAGGAAGCCTTCCTTGTCGGCATCCAATATGCACACCAGCCCGCATTCGGGGATGTCGAGCCCTTCACGCAGCAGGTTGATACCGACGAGCACATCATAAACGCCAAGCCGCAAATCGCGGATCAGCTCGATACGCTCCAGCGTTTCGACATCCGAGTGCATATAGCGCACGCGCAGTCCCGCCTCGTGCATGAACTCGGTCAAATCCTCCGCCATCCGCTTGGTCAGCGTCGTCACCAACGTGCGGTATCCGGCTTCGGCCACCTTGCGGCATTCGTTGATGCAATCCTGCACTTGGTCTTCGACCGGGCGGATTTCGACCGGCGGGTCGATAAGCCCGGTGGGGCGGATCACCTGCTCGGCAAAGACGCCGCCCGCCTGCTCCATCTCCCACGGCCCCGGCGTTGCCGAAACGCAGACGGTTTGCGGGCGCATCGCATCCCATTCGTTGAAGCGCAAAGGCCGGTTGTCGATGCAGCTGGGCAAGCGGAAGCCATATTCGGCGAGCGTCAGCTTGCGCCGATGGTCCCCGCGCGCCATCGCGCCGATCTGCGGAATTGTCTGATGGCTTTCATCAACAAATAGCAACGCATTGTCGGGCAGATATTCGAACAGCGTCGGCGGCGGTTCGCCGGGCAAGCGGCCGGTAAGGAAACGCGAATAATTCTCGATACCCGCGCAACTGCCCGTTGCTGCTATCATCTCAAGGTCGAAATTGGTCCGCTGCTCCAGCCGCTGCGCCTCCAATAGCCGGCCCTCGGCAACCAGTTCCTCAAGCCGATGGGCAAGCTCGAACTTGATCGCCTCCATCGCCTGCTTCATCGTCGGCCCCGGCGTCACATAGTGGCTGTTGGCATAGACGCGCACCGCGTTCAGCTTTGCCCCCGCCTTGCCGGTCAGCGGATCGAACTCGACAATCTCCTCCACCTCGTCGCCAAACATGCTGATGCGCCAGGCCATGTCTTCATAGTGCGACGGGAAGAGTTCCAGATTGTCGCCGCGCACGCGGAAATTGCCGCGTGCAAAGGCTGCATCATTGCGTTTGTATTGCAGTGCGACGAGTTTGCGGATCAACTCACGCTGATCGATGCTCTCGCCAACCTTCAGATCGAAAATCATCGCCGAATAGGTTTCAACTGAGCCGATACCATAAAGGCACGACACCGAAGCCACGATCAGCACATCGTCGCGCTCGAGGAGCGAACGGGTGGCCGAATGGCGCATCCGGTCGATCGCCTCATTCACGCTCGATTCCTTTTCGATATAGGTATCGCTGCGCGGCACATAGGCCTCTGGCTGGTAATAGTCGTAATAGCTGACGAAATATTCGACCGCATTTTCTGGGAAGAAGCTCTTGAACTCCCCATAAAGCTGCGCTGCGAGGATCTTGTTGGGCGCAAGCACCAGCGCGGGCCGCTGCAGCGACTCCACCACTTTTGCCATGGTGAAGGTCTTGCCCGATCCGGTGACGCCCAGCAGCACCTGGTTCTTTTCTCCTGTCAGCGCGGTTTCAACCAGTTCCTTGATCGCTGTCGGCTGATCGCCTGCTGGTTGGTAATCCGAAACCAGCTTGAAAGGCTTCCCGCCCTCCACCTTGGGCGGACGCGCCGGCCGGTGCGGGGTGAAACTGCCGTCAGTCTCGGGTTCTTCCAATCCCCGGCGGATGATGAGTTCGGACATGTTCGCTATATGTGCTGGTTTTTGAGCAGGGGCAAGCGATAGGTTGGACCACTGGAAACCGCCTGCCACCCTAACCTGTTTTGAGCCCCATCTGCCGCAAAATCCCCTCGGCCGACGAAATGCTACGGCTCTTTTTCAGGCGCGATGCTTTTCCTCTGCAAAGGAGAATCATCATGCACGAATTGAGAGACATGATCGCACTGCACCCCCAGGTGCAAGGCAGCACCAACGACACGCTGATTGAATGCGTTGAGCAATGTTTTGCCTGCGCGCAAACCTGCATCGCCTGCGCCGACGCCTGCCTGGCAGAGCCGATGGTGATGCAGCTGCAACAATGCATCCGCTTCAACCTCGACTGCGCAGATGTATGCCTCGCTGCAGGAACGCTGGGTATCCGCCGAACAGCCAGCAATGAGTCGATGATCATCATGTTGATGGAAGCTTGCGCCGCAGTCTGTGGTGATTGTGCAGAAGAATGCGAGAAGCATGCCGACGAGCATGAACATTGCCGTTTGTGTGCTGAAATGTGCCGCGAATGCGAACAGAGCTGCACCGAAGCAGCGCGTTCGATCCGCGAAGCGGAAATCGCGTAACTGCTACCGCTTGAACAATACCCGGTCTTCTGGCCCGAAACCCCAGCGCCAGATTACCCATAGGTAGATGCCGAGTATCGCCGGGACGCCGAAAGCCAGTTCCGCCCATTCGGGTAGGCGGGTTGCGCCAATGCCGATCAGGATCGCGGCGGCAACGGCAGGCAGCAGGCTCCAGCGCCAGATGCTTAGCGGCTCACCCAACAGTCTGGCGAGCAGCACCGCCTTGGCAAGCGAGGCAACGCCGAGTGCAAGCATCAGTGCAGCGGCCACTGCTGCGGCTTGTGCGAGGCCCAGATATTGCGGTTTGAGCCCGAGCATCGGGACCATCTCGATCAGCACCAAGCTGAGTGTGACTTGCAGTGCCAGCATGAAAAGCGAAAGGAACAGGTTGCGGTGCCGCGCCATGTAAACGAGCGCGCTTTCGCTGACGACTGCGGTTGCTGCGGCCACTTCGGCGGCCAACAGGAATGCCATCGCGGCAGTGCCCCCGACGAACTCCGGCCCGACCAGCCCCATCACCGCTTCACCCGGTATGCCGAGCGCGAGCGCAATTCCCGCCTGCGCAGCAATGATCCAGAAACCGACCTGCCCCACCTGCTTGGCAATCTCGCCATAGTTTTTCGCCTGCAGGTTGCGGGTGATGACGGGGCCGAGGATTGGATCGAAACTCGATTTCAGTTTTTGCGGCAGGCTGGCGACTTGTTGTGCGACATAATAGATACCGACCACCGCAGGGCTCGCGAACAAGCCGAGAATGGCGAGATCGAGCCGGCGGCTGCCCCATTCAATTGCGTCGGCGGCAGCGAGCGGCAGGTTGCGGCGGGCGAGCGCGTATAATTCGGATGGTCTCGGCTTCCATCCCCAAGGCAGACCGTAACTGCGCACCAGTGGCCACATCGCGGCCAGCATCGCAGCGATAATCGAAACGACATAAGAGAGGATAAGGCCGTCGCGCGCCGAGTAGAAGAACAACGCGCCAGCAGCGATGCTGATCGTCCACGGCTCGACTATCGCGCGCGCCCTTACGGTTGAAGCAACGTCGAAACGATAGGCAAGCGCGGCGAGCGCGATGTCGGTCCAGACGATGGCAAATATGGTGAGCGGCAGGAACCGATCGAGCCCATTCAAGGCGCTGTTCGGGAACATGAATTGCGGCAACGCAATCAGAACCGCCGCCCCGATTGCGGAAGCGAAAGTCGCGACCAGCATCGCATCGCCAACGACATGTGTGTCAGGCCGATCCTGCTTCGACAAGGCTTCGGCCAACCCGCGCCTTAGGCCTAGCGTTGCGAGCTGCGCGACAAATTCGACGATCAGGATCGCATAGGCAAAACGGCCCAGTACCTCTGGCCCGTAAAGCCGCCCGGCGATGAACAGGAAGGGGATACGCGCGGCAAGCCGCAGCACGAAGCCGAACACATTGGTCCGGCCACCCTTGGCGAGCGCCTTCAGATCGGCTTCGTTCTGCGCCGTGGCTTCCGTGCCGGTATTGACTGTCATCCCCCTTCGGAACTGTTGGGCATAGTAACGCGGCCCGAGGCCGATGTCACCTTTCGGCCTTCAGCGGCCGGGAAAGCAATGTTTCCACGACTTGCCCGACGCTCGCACTGCCATCGAGCAATGCACAGACTGCCGCCACGATCGGCATTTCGACGCCCAGGCTGATCGCCGATTGCAAGAGGACGGGTGCAGTAAAGGCGCCCTCGGCGACGGTGCGCCGGTCTGCCATCAACTCGATGGCAGACTTGCCCTGCCCCAACCCGCGGCCCAAAGAAAAGTTCCTGCTGTTTTCGGAACTGCATGTCAGCACCAGATCGCCCAGCCCCGACAACCCGGCCAAGGTCTCAGCTTTTGCCCCGCGTGCGAGGCCATAGCGCTGCATTTCTGCGAAGCCGCGCGCGATCAGCGCAGCCCGGGCATTCAGCCCCAGCCCCGCGCCATCCACCACGCCGCAGCCAATGGCGAGCACATTCTTCACCGCCCCGCCAATCTCTGCCCCAACGACATCGTCGGACCAATAGGGTCGAAAAGCGGGCGTTGCGACCAGCCGCACCAGCACCTTGCCCAAGGCTTCACTTTCGCAAGCCAATGTGATTGCCGTCGGTTTGCCCGCTGCCACTTCATGCGCAAAAGTCGGGCCCGACAGCACCGCGAGCGGATTTTGTGGACGCAATTCAGCAACGATTTCGGAGACCAGCAATTGGGTGCCAGCCTCTATGCCCTTTGCACATAGCAAGAACGGCGCATCGGTTTGCGGCAGGGATTGCAGCGTAGAGCGCAAATGCTGCGCGGGCGTGACGAGCAACAACACCGAACAGCCGGCCATTTCGGCTATGTCGCCGGTCGCTCGGATATGTGCAGGCAAGTCGAGATTGGGCAAGTAAAGCGGATTGCCCCTGCCGCTGTTGACCGCATCGACGACTTCGGGCTCAAGCGCCCACAATAAAACGCTGTCATGGTTTTGCGCCATGACACTGGCGAGCGCGGTGCCCCATGCGCCTGCGCCAATGATACCGATGGGTTGGCCGGTCATGCCTTCACTCCTGCCCCGCGCACTGCTTCCGCATCGGGATCGAGTGGCCATCGCGGGCGGGCGGCGATATCGAGCGGGTCGGTCAGGCCAGCAGCAAAGCGCTCTGCCCCCGCCCAGGCGATCATCGCGCCATTATCGGTGCACAACCAGTGCGGAGGCGCAACGAAACGCATGCCATATCGTTCTGCGACGCGCTGCAGCATCGCACGGATGGCTTCGTTCGCGGCCACGCCGCCAGCGACCACCAGCGCGCCGATCGGTTCGATCCGCGACAGGCTGTATTCTAGCCTGTCCTCAAGGCAATCGACCACTGCCTGCTGGAAGGAGGCGGCGATATCCTCGGGCTTGTACGATCCTGCCTCATGCGCGCGCAGCACGGCGCTTTTCAGCCCTGCAAAGCTGAAATGCGGTTCATCGGCACCTTTGAGCGGCCGGGGCAACGGTACCGCTCTGGCATCGCCCTTCTTGGCGGCTTTCTCGACTGCAGGGCCACCGGGAAAACCAAGGCCCAATATCTTGGCGCTCTTGTCAAACGCTTCGCCCACCGCATCGTCGATGGTGGTGGCCAGCCGGTCATAATCACCGACGCCGTTGACGCGAAGCAGCTGGCAATGCCCGCCGGAAACGAGCAGCAGCAAATAGGGAAATTCGAGTTCAGGATCGACCAGCCGCGGCGAAAGTGCATGGCCCTCCAGATGGTTCACGGCAATCAGCGGCTTGTTGGCGGCCATGGCGAGCGCCTTTGCGGTCACCAGACCGACCATCACCCCGCCAATCAACCCCGGCCCTGCGGTGGCGGCAATCGCATCGACATCCTTCAATGTCATTCCCGCATCGGCAAGCGCGGTTTCGACCAAGGGCGTCATCAATTCGGCATGCGCGCGCGCAGCGATTTCCGGCACCACGCCGCCAAAGGCGCGATGGTGATCCTCTTGCCCCGCCAGCGCGTGGCTCAATATCGTGCGGTCCGAACGCACCAATGCCGCTGCGGTTTCGTCGCAACTCGATTCAAGGCCCAAAATCACTGCCATCGGCTTCCCCTTAGGGATGTGCCCCGCTATGGACAAGCCGCATGACCCCAAACCCCACTTCTCCGCTTCGTATCGGCACCCGTTCCTCACCGCTCGCTATGGCGCAAGCGGAGATGACCAAGGCGGCATTGCTGGATGCGCATGGCTGGGAAGATGCGGCGGTCATCCTCGTCCCGATGCTGTCGAGTGGCGACAAGGTGCAGGATCGCCCGCTTGCCGAAATCGGTGGCAAGGCGCTGTGGACCAAGGAATTGGAACGCGCGCTGCTAGACCGCGAAATCGACATTGCGGTGCATTCGATGAAGGATGTCGAAACGATCCGTGCGGATGCTTTCCGCATTGCAGCGATGCTGCCGCGGGCCGATGTGCGTGATCGGTTGATCGGAGCAGACAGCATCGCTGCGCTTCCCAAGGGCGCAAAGGTAGGCACATCAAGCCCGCGCCGCGCCGCGCAGTTGAAGGCACTGCGACCTGATCTCGTTACCGAAAGCATCCGCGGCAATGTCGCGACGCGCCTGTCCAAAGTCGCCGATGGCGAATTTGATGCAACGCTGCTCGCCGCAGCCGGCCTTGAGCGGCTGGGACAATCGACGGTGGGCGTCGCGATAGCGAGCGAAGAAATGCTACCGGCGGCCTCCCAAGGTGCCATCGGCATTGATTGCCTTGCTGATCGTCCGGATGTTGCCGCATTGCTGGGGCCGATCAACCACCAGCCGACCTTTGATTGTGTGATGGCAGAGAGGGCATTTCTCGAGGCGCTGGGCGGCACCTGCCATTCGCCAGTAGCTGCCCAGGCGACATGGAATGGCTCAATGCTCAAGCTGACAGGGGAAATCCTTCGCGATGACGGCAGCGAGCGGCAAAAGGGCGAAACCAGCTTGCCCCCCGGCGACCACAAAGCACCGGCCGAGCTGGCGCTTAGCCTGTTGCAAGCCGCATCGCCCGAACTTCGGGCTTTGTTCCAGGCATGAAAATCCTCATCATACGCCCGCAACCGGGCAATGATGCCAGCGCGGCGCGCGCTCAAAAAGCGGGCCACACACCAATCCAGCTGCCATTTTTCGAGATTCGCGCGCGCAATTGGGATGCGCCCGATCCGGCGGAGTTTGATGCACTTTTGATCACGAGCGCCAATGCCGTGCGCCATGCGGGCAATCAACTGGCTGCCTTCGCCGCGCTGCCCGTACATGCCGTCGGCAAAAACAGCGCGGATGCCGTTCGGGCAGCAGGCCTCGATCTCGCCTCCACGGGTAGTAATGGCGCCGAACAGGCGATCGAAAATGCGCGCAATGAAGGACATCGGCGCCTTCTCTGGCTCGCAGGTGAAGACCAGACCACATTCGCAATTCCCGCAGATATGCATATCGAAACGCGTATCGTTTACGCTGCGGATCCCGTCGAACTTGGGGAGGTTGCGCAGCAAATGATTTTACAAGCGGATGTCGTTGCCCTTCATTCGGCACGGGCGGCGGAGCATTTCGCCCATTTTGTCGATGCGGCGGGCATTAATCGCAACACCGTGGATTTGGCCGCCTTTTCCCAAGGAATCGCGGATGCAGCGGGACGTGGTTGGCGAGCGATTGCGGTTGCGGAGCGGCCCGAGGATCAAGCGCTGTTGTCGGCAGCGCACACGCTCGTTAGGATAGCGTCATAAACAGGTCGCAAGGGGAATGGATTTGAACTGGCGAGCAGGCGTCGCGCTTTCAATTCTGGCATTTGTCGGCGGTGGTCTGGCGATTGGTTGGCTGTCGTCGTCGGGCATAACACCTTGGGAGACCGCCGCGCCGTCGGCACCTGCGGTAACCGAACTGGCCGACGAAGCGGCACCTCCGCCAGCCAATACGATGATGACGACCACGGTCGCCCCGCAAATCCTCCAGCCAATTGCCGATTCAGCCCGCACCGAAGCAATGCTAGTTGCCATCGGGGCCCGCCGCGCGATTGCAATGGGTGCACCGCTGGGGGACCTGAATCCCAGGCTCGATGCCGCATTCGGGAAGACACAGCCGCAGGCGCTGAGCCGGATCCGGGCAGTCGAAAAAGAGGGGCTGACCCCGGTGAAGCTTGCAACCGAATTCGATACGATCGCCGAGAGCCTGACTGAAGACCGCGTCCTCACCTGGGATCGAATGAAGCGCGAAGTCGCAAGCCTGTTCGTGCTTCGCAAATCGGACAGCGCCAAACCGACACATGATGCGCAGTTGCAACGCATCCGTGACCTGGTGCTGACCGGTAATATCGACACCGCCATCAAATTGGTCGCAACCTTGCCCGGCGCCGCCAAGGCTGAAGGTTGGTTGCTAAAGGCGCGCCGGTATCGCGATGCCCAGCTGGCACTCGATTCGCTGGAAAAATATGCCATGGCCTTGCCTGTGGCGGCACAGCCCGTGCCCGCGCCGGTTCCTTCGCAGGTTCCGCCCGCTCCTGCAGAGACCGAGTGAACGAACAGCCGCCTGCTTTCCCACTGCTGCTGCGTGAGGCAGGTTCATTCGCCTATATGCGGCTTCGCGCCAGCTTCGCCCCGCGCGTAAAATCCCCCGTCAGCGGCGATGGCAGGACCATCATCGTCTTTCCCGGCTTCATGGCATCCGACAGGACTACATCGCGGTTACGCCGATCGTTGAAAGCGGCCGGATTCGATGTCCATGGTTGGGGATTAGGCCGAAATCGGGGTATCCGTGCCGATACGCTTGAGAAAGTCGAGCGGCAGATAAAGCGGCGAGCGCTGAATGGGCCCGTCACACTGGTTGGGTGGAGCCTTGGCGGGCTGGTAGCGCGCGAATATGCGAAACGCTTTCCCGGTCAAGTTGCCCGGGTCATTACTTTGGGCAGCCCCTTTTCGGGTAGCCCGCGGGCGAACAACGCCTGGCGCGTGTACGAACTGGTCGCTCGGCACAAAGTCGATGCGCCGCCGATCGATACCATTTTGTCGGAAAAGCCGCCGGTGAAGACAATTGCATTCTGGTCCGCCAACGATGGGGTGGTCGCTCCGCATTCGGCGCGGGGCCTTGATGGCGAACGCGATCAGGCCATCGAGCTGGATTGCACCCATATGGCCTTTGTTGCCGATCCCGATGCGATCCATGCAATCACCATGGCGATAATCGCGGATTAGCGCCCGACAGCTTGGACGGCCTCGGCAACATTATCGCTGAAAAATCCGTCAATGCCCGCGTCCAGAAACGCCTTTATTTCAGCCACCAGATCGCCATGCGCCGCAGGGTTGATTCCGCTCTTTTGGCCAAGCGGCAGGAAATAATTTTCGCGGCGGAACGTCCAGACATGGACATCAAGGCCAGCCGCATGCGCATCTGCCACCAGCTGGGTCGGGCCATCGAGATTACCCAACATCGTTCTTGGAATGACCATCGCCTTTTCGACACCAATCCCGTCGGCATAGGCGGCTATCGCCTTCAGCCCTGCCGGGGTGGCCATTTCCGAATAGCGGACTGACGGATCGTCAGCCGGCCCATCATCTTTCGACATCAGTTGGATAAGCCGCAGCTTTGTCTTTCCGCGAAGCGCCTTCAAATTGCCGACTTCAAAGCTCTGGATGAAAAGTGGATCATCCTTTTGCACATAACCATGCTTTTCGAGCATCGCGAGCAGGGGTGCCTCATGCGGTAACCCGATCGATGCGAAATAGCTGGGATGCTTGGTTTCGGGGTAGATGCCGATACGCCGACCGCTCTCCTTCTCCTTGGTCTTTACGAGCAGGATGATTTCCTCGAAGGTCGGGATTTCAAACGCACCGTCATAAGCAGTGTTGGCCTTGCGCAGCAGCGGCAACCGTTCCTTCGCGCGCAATGTCTTCAATTCGGCCAGGGTGAAATCCTCGGTAAACCAGCCAGTCATTTTCTGGCCATCGATCATCTTGGTCGCCTTGCGGTCGGCAAATTCCGGCTTGCCGGCGACATCGGTGGTTTCGGAAATCTCATTCTCGTGCCGCGCCACGAGCACACCATCCTTGGTGAGCACCAGATCGGGTTCGATGAAGTCGGCACCCTGCTCTATCGCGAGCGCATAGCTGGCGATGGTATGTTCAGGCCTCTCCCCGCTCGCTCCGCGATGCGCGATGATGATGGGATCCTTTGCCATGGAAGATTTTCCTTCATGGGCCGTGCCGCTGGTACAAGCGGACAGTGCCAAGACGATAGAAAGCAATAAGCTGATTCTCATTCACGCACCGAAACCGAGATGGGGGTGCGCGCTTCATCGAGCTGAATTGTTACGTCCGCGCGACTGGGCATCTCTTCCATGATCCAGCGCGTCAATCGCTCATAATGGGCGATGAAGCGGGCAACCTGCTCGTCGGTCATCGCGGCGGCGGCGCGTTGCGCTCCATCTTGCGCCTGATAGACATGTTCCTGCTCGCAGCGCCATGTATGAACGACTTCAAACGAGGGCGGACGCAGATAAGCAAGCCGGTCTATCCGCGCGAACAATTCAGAGGTTTCGCCGCCCAGATGGGCATTCCAATAGCGGCGCCAGATACCGTCAGGATCATCCACGTGCTCTAGTTCGTTGGCCGGGTGCGCCAGCAGGTCGGCCGGAACGGGAATGGCGCCAACGCACCAGCCTTCGAAAAGCAACAGGTCACATGGCCCCTCAAGCAATGGCCAATCGCGTGACGACAGCGGTTCGTCGGCGCGCTTGTCGAAACGCGGCAGCATTACCGGCACGCCGCGTTTCACTGCATCCAAAGTTGCAATCCCGATTGCGGTGTCGTGCGTCCCCGGCGGGCCGCGCGTTGCGAATAACGGGTGCACCTGCTCCGCCATCCCTGCGCGCACCGTTCGCCCAAGATAGAGGTCGTCGAGCGACAGCACGCCCACCTTCAATCCCTGCGCGCTGAAATGCTCCGCCAATTGCGCAGAGGCAGTCGATTTTCCCGACGCCTGCGTGCCACACAGCCCGACGATCAGGGGCTGGCCGGGGGTCAGCCAGCGCTCAATCGACGCGACCAAGGCGGTCGAAATGGGGTTCATACCCCGAACGCAGCTTCCCATTCGGGTGCCTTGAACCCGACCAAAAGTCCGCCCGGATATTCAAGCACCGGCCGTTTGATCATGCTTGGCTGCTCCAGCATCAGCGCGACTGCCTTACCCTCATCCAGATTGGCCTTGGCTTCATCGGGCAGTTTCTTGAAGGTCGTGCCCGCGCGGTTGAGGATTGTTTCCCAGCCCTTCGCTGCACACCAGGCCTTCAGCTTCGCTGCATCCGCCCCGGCCTTTTTATAATCGTGGAAGCTATAGGCGATACCTTTGCCATCCAGCCAGACGCGGGCCTTTTTCACTGTGTCGCAATTGGGGATACCGTAAAATATGATGCTCATGCCGGACCTCTGATTTGAATCTGAACGTCCATTGCGACATGCGGCGCAGCGACGCAAGCACGGGCAGCGGGTTTCGCTTTCGCTGCGCCTGCGCTATGCCCAGCGCATGGCGAATGCAGGCATCCTAATCCTCACCACTGGCGGCACGATTGACAAAAATTATTTCGACGCGCTGTCCGAGTATCAGATTGTCGATAGTGGCATTCCAGCGCTGCTTGATGAAGCCCGCGTCGCTCTCCCCTATCGGCTGGTCGAGTTGATGCGCAAGGACAGCCTGGAGCTGACCGATGCCGACCGCGCGCTTATCTCAGCAGCAGCCCGCGAGGCACCCGAAACCCGAATCGTCATCACGCACGGCACCGACACCATGACCGAAACAGCCAAGCTGCTGGCGGCCGAAGTACCCGGCAAAACCATCTGCCTGACCGGGGCCTTGAGCCCGGCGCGCTTTGCCGAAACCGATGCCAATTTCAACCTTGGCATGGCGATCGCGACCGTCCAAGTTGCACAGCCGGGTGTCTGGATCGCCATGAGCGGGCAGGTGTTTGATGGACTGAAGGTCCGGAAGGACCGCGAGGCCGGGAAGTTTGTTGCGCTCTAGCCGCGCTGCTGGTGCCACCAGCGATAGGCCAGCCACGCCGCAAGCGGCAAGCCGACTGCCCCCACCAAACCCAAAGTGCCAGACTGGGTCGACATTGCAGCGGCACCGATCCCGGCAAAAACAAAAGCTACTGCGAGGTTTGCCAGACCCGTCAGCAGCAGGAACAGGCGAAAAGGCATGGCAGACATTCCCGCCGCCAAAGTCGCCAATTCGGCAAACACCGGAACCGGGCGCGACAGGATCAGCACCAACGGTCCGAGACCCTGTGCAAAGCGATGCGCGCGTACAAGTTCCTCTTCACCAAGCAGCCTTCGGGCAAGCGGGCGGGCGGCCAAGGCACCAACGCCATAGCCCATCAGGCTTGCCGCCATCAGCCCGGTCCAGATAACCGCCATGCCAAGGTAAAAACCGAATATCGCTCCTGCCAATGTATTGGTGACACCATTGGGAATGGGAAGGAAGATGTCCAGCGCCAGCGCAAGGATGATAAGCACCGCCACCAAGACCGGGTTATCCTCTGCCTTTGCGACTGCGGTATTGGCAATCCCCTCAATCTGGTCAGCAAAGGCCAACGGTACGATCAGGACGAAGACTGCTACAGCCGCAAGCCCCAGCCACTGACCAATCCGCCCTTGGCCCATCAGCCGTCCAGCCTCTTGCCAAGTGTAATTACATCCTGCTGCTCATATCCGATCGCCGAATAAAATCCGCGCGCGCCATCATTGTCGCCGCGCACCATCAGGCGGATCGCAACGCAACCTTTGGCTTTCAACCAATCTTCCGCCGCTGCCATCAAGGCCCTGCCAAGACCGCTGCCGCGCTGGTCAGTTGCAACGGCCAGATAATAGACCCAACCGCGATGCCCATCGAAACCGACCATTGCAGTTCCGGAAAGATCGTTGCCGTCGCGGGCGATCAGGATGGCGGAAGTTGGATTGGAAAGCGCAGTATCAAAATCACGGGCGGGATCATTCCACGGTCGGGTCTGCCCCGCCGCGTGCCACAAGGCTATCGCAGCGTCACGGTCAGCAACGCTGGCGGCCTTGATGCTTACTCCCATTCAATCGTTCCAGGCGGCTTCGACGTATAGTCATAAACCACGCGGTTGATGCCCTTAACCTCATTGATGATCCGCGTGGCTACGCGGCTCAGGAATGCAGCGTCGAAGGGGTAGATATCGGCGGTCATTCCATCGACGCTGGTAACCGCGCGCAGTGCACATACGCTATCATAAGTACGGCCGTCGCCCATCACGCCGACAGTGCGGACGGGGAGGAGCACGGCAAATGCCTGCCAGATCGCATCGTACAATCCGGCGTTGCGGATTTCCTCAAGATAGACCGCATCGGCCTTGCGCAATATGTCGCAGCGTTCTTTGGTAACTTCCCCAGGTATGCGGATGGCAAGGCCGGGCCCTGGGAAGGGATGGCGACCGACAAATTGATCGTTGAGGCCGAGTTCGCGGCCCAATGCACGCACCTCATCCTTGAACAGCTCGCGCAGCGGCTCGACCAGCTTCATGTTCATCCGCTCGGGAAGGCCGCCGACATTGTGGTGCGACTTGATCGTCACCGATGGACCGCCGGTGAAGGAGACCGATTCAATCACATCGGGATAGAGCGTACCTTGGGCAAGGAAATCCGCCCCGCCCAGCTTCTTAGCCTCTTCCTCGAACACATTGATGAATTCGGCGCCGATGAATTTGCGCTTTTTCTCCGGATCGGTAACGCCCGCAAGGCCCGCCATGAAGCGTTCCTCGGCATCGACCACAACAAGCGGGATATTATAATGGTCGCGGAAAAGGCTTTCGACCTGTTCGCGTTCGTTGAGGCGCAGCAGGCCATGGTCGACAAAGACGCAGGTCAACTGGTCGCCGATCGCCTCATGGATCAGAATTGCAGCGACCGAGCTGTCGACGCCGCCCGAAAGCCCGCAAATCACGCGGCCCGACCCGACCTGTTCGCGGATCTCGGCAATCTTGGTGGCGCGGAATTCGGCCATCGTCCAGTCGCCCGAAAGCCCGCAGACCTTGTGGACGAAATTGGCAATCAGCTTTGCCCCATCGGGCGTATGCGCGACTTCGGGGTGGAACTGCGTGCCATAATAGCGGCGCTCATCATCTGCGATGAGCGCAAAAGGTGCGCCGTCCGACGTTGCAACGATACGGAAGCCGGGGGCGAATTGGGTCACCTTGTCGCCATGGCTCATCCACACCTGGTGCCGCTCTCCGACTTGCCAAAGCCCGTCAAAGAGGATGCATTCCTCGGTCACAGTCAGGAAGGCACGGCCGAATTCGCCGCCTTCACCAGTTTCATGCCCGGGGCGCACTTCGCCGCCTAACTGGTGGCTCATAACCTGCTGGCCATAGCAGATGCCAAGGATCGGCAGGCCTGAGTCAAACAGGCATTGTGGCGCGCGCGGGCTGCCGTCTTCGGGCACCGATGCGGGCGATCCAGACAGGATGATGCCCTTGGGTTTCATCCGTTCAAACGCAGCCTCGGCGGCGTTGAACGGGGCGATTTCGCTATACACCCCGGCCTCGCGCACACGGCGAGCAATAAGCTGGGTCACCTGCGACCCGAAATCGACGATAAGGATGGAATCCGAAGGCTGGATGGTCATGGCTGGCCGTTAATGGCGAAGCGCGCGCCTGTCCAGTTGCCAGTCGCGAAATTGCCCGATAAGCCTGCGCTAGAGAGGGGAAAAATCATGAATCTGGTGTTGCGCATATTGGTCGGCCTGTGGGGCCTGGGTTTCGGGCTGCTCGCGGTACAGGGGATCATCGACCCAAAAGTCTTTACGACACAATTCGGGATCGAAGCGCCGGGCGCATCGATCAACAGCGTCCGCAGCGATTTCGGGGCCTTCTTCCTGGTATCTGCAGTGGGCGCATTGTGGGGCGCTTGGAAACCTGAAAAGGCAAATCTGCTCTACGTCCCCGCTGCCTTGTTCGGGACTGCACTGGTCGGTCGCCTGATTGGCCTAGGTCTTGGCGATCCGGCTTCGGCCGCCAACAACCAGGCTATGATCATCGAAGGCGTCAGCACCTTGCTGATGCTGTTCACAGCACGCCGATTGAAGACCGCCTAAGCCGCATCCTTCGCCGCGCGGCGGGCGGCCAGTTCGGCCACCGATGCCGCGCGCATGAAAGGGTTGGTTGCCCTTTCCAACGCGATGGTGGTCGGCACCGTTGGCTCGCCCGCCTCGCGCATCGCGTTGACCTTTTCCATGCGCGAGACCAGCGCACTGTTGTCTGGCTCTACCGTCAACGCAAAGCGCCCGTTGCTCTGCGTATATTCATGCGCGCAGTAAATGCGGGTTTCGTCGCCCAGCGCCTCAAGCTTGCGCATGTTTGAATACATCTGCTCCGCCGTGCCTTCAAACAACCGTCCGCAGCCCATGGCGAAAAGCGTATCACCGACAAAAGCGACCTGCTCGGTCGGGAAGTGAAAGGTTATGTGGCCTGCAGTGTGCGCCGGGACATCCAGAACCTGCGCATTCACTTTGCCAAGGGAAACGCTATCCCCTTCGGCAACCTTCCGGTCGAGCGTCGGGATGCGTTCGGCCTCTGCGGCAGGGCCAGTGATCGTGCAACCGGTCGCTTCCTTGATCGCCGCATTGCCACCCGTATGATCAGGGTGCCAATGGGTGTTCCAGATTTGGGTAATCGTCCAGCCGCGCGCCTGTGCCTCGTCGAGCACCGGTTCCGCCACCGCCGGGTCGACCGCCATGGTCTCACCGCTTTCGGGCTCGTGCACCAGCCAGACATAATTGTCGGAAAGAACGGGGATGCGGACGATTTCCAATGCCATCACCAGTTCCCCACATTGGGCATCGACGCCCAGGGTTCCTGCGGCGGCAGATGCCCTTCTTGCAGCAGTTCGACCGAAATTCCGTCGGGTGACTTCACGAAAGCCATATGGCCGTCACGCGGCGGGCGGTGAATGATATGGCCTGCATCCATCAGCGCCTGGCAGGTCGCGTAGATATCATCGACTCGATAGGCGAGATGCCCGAAATTGCGTCCTCCAGTATAGACCTCTCCCTCGCCATCCTCGGGCGGCCAATTGTAGGTCAGTTCGACCTCGGCCAGCCCCTCCTGCCCCGGCGCGGCGAGGAAAATCAGGGTGAAGCGCCCTGCCTCGCTGTCGAAACGCCGCACCTCTTTGAGGCCGATCAGGTCAAAAAAGGCTATGGTCGCTTCGGGGTCTGAAACGCGGATCATGCTATGGAGATACTTAACGGACATATTTCAACTCATCGATGTTAAGGCACGGTTCATCGCACGAAACCTATTCGACGAACCGCGCTGGGTCGGCGCAAACATGGACCGGCAAGGCAGCCGACGCAAGGGGCGTACAGGCGCCACGATCCGATTTCGAACGAACGGAAATGCGAAATGCTTGAAGATGAAAGCGTACAGGACAGGCAGGGATTTTTTGGCCGGCTCACCGCCAATCAGGGCAAGGCATGGCTGGCA
>Ga0222712_10002471_pt1 | contig 21130 bp, 25 predicted proteins | sample C33_657DmetaG_FD_165043 | JGI IMG/M metagenome (GOLD analysis project Ga0222712, IMG submission 165043) | Estuarine water microbial communities from San Francisco Bay, California, United States - C33_657D | ecosystem: Environmental > Aquatic > Marine > Unclassified | place: USA: California... | reverse complement strand
TAGCGGTACAAGTGGTTCTAGTGGTGTAAGTGGAACAAGTGGTACAAGTGGTTCTAGTGGTGTAAGTGGAACTAGCGGTACAAGTGGTTCTAGTGGTGTAAGTGGAACTAGCGGTACAAGTGGATCTAGCGGAAAAAGTGGTACAAGTGGAACCAGTGGATCTAGCGGATCTAGCGGTACAAGTGGATCTAGCGGTGTAAGTGGAACTAGTGGTACAAGTGGATCTAGTGGTACAAGTGGATCTAGTGGTGTAAGTGGAACCAGTGGATCTAGCGGATCTAGCGGTACAAGTGGATCTAGTGGTGTAAGTGGAACTAGCGGTACAAGTGGATCTAGTGGTGTAAGTGGATCTAGCGGTACAAGTGGATCTAGCGGTGTAAGTGGAACCAGTGGATCTAGTAGTTCTAGCGGATCTAGCGGTACAAGTGGATCTAGCGGTACAAGTGGATCTAGCGGAAAAAGTGGAACAAGTGGTTCTAGCGGATCAAGCGGAACAAGTGGTTCTAGCGGATCAAGCGGAACAAGTGGTTCTAGTGGATCAAGCGGAACAAGTGGAACAAGTGGTTCTAGTGGATTAAGCGCTCCTAGTGGAAGTAGTGGAATAGGAACAAGTTCTTTTAATAATGCTAATCGTTTAATTTATAGTTATAGTACAACTACTATACAAGATACAGCTTATTTATATACTGATATTACTAATAATAGATTAGGAATAAGACAAGCAACTCCAACTAGCACTCTTCATATGGGTGGTTCTTTAGCTTTATTGTGCGAACAAGTTTCAGCTACCTCAACTTTGAATGTATTAAAGTGTGTAGTATTAGTTACTGCTAGCGTTACAATAAATTTACCAGATGTAACAACATGTACAGGAAGAATTTATTACATTAAATCAATTGGCTCTGGAATAACAGTTACAATAACGCCTAATGGCGCTCAAAATATTGATGGATCAAACGCAAGCAGAACAATAACAACTCAATACAAAGGACTTGAAATTATTTCAGACGGAGCGGCTTGGTACATAATAAGTGAATTCGATGGAACTTTCTAAAAAATGAAAACATTATACGAGAACATAGTTAGAACAGAAAATCTTAATTGTTCAAAAATTGAAATAAATTTTTATGATTACGATTTACAACAAGGAATGCGTTTTCAATATAAATTATATACGCCAAAGGGATTTGTGTTAGATGGCGGAAGCGTAGATATTTCAGGAGCGGATTTTCAAAATTGGCCTAGCGCACCAGAAGGTCAAGAAGCAGCTTTTGATGAGGCTTATATTATTGAAAAAATCTTAGAAAAACTTAATCTTCAAAAAGATAATTTGGTTGGACTTTAGTGTAATATTTTTATAATACTATTATGCCGCTTCCTAAACCTTCAAAAAAAGAAACAGAACAAGAATTCGTAAGTCGCTGCATGGGCGACGACATGATGCTTAAAGATTTTAAGGATCAAAAGCAACGTGCCGCAGTTTGTTATTCTCAATACAAGATTCGCCACAAAGCTAAAGGTGAAACAAGTTGGGATGACGTTAGAAAAGGCGACAGTTTAAATATACTATAAACATGAGTGATTTTAATCCTATTTACGGAACAGGTTCAGATGCAACTGCTAACTCTGATATTGTAGATTTAGAGTTGCCAAGTATTCCAGAAGCGCCAGTAGAAGAAAAGATTGAAGTAAAAGATAGAGATCCAGTAGGGTTTAAATTTGGATTTATTGGTGCTGGACAAGGCGGCGGCAAAATAGCCGAGTCTTTTCATCAAGCTGGTTATGCCAGAGTTGGAGTTATTAATACAGCAGATCAAGATCTTGCTTCTGTTAATGTTCCACATAAGTTTAAGTTTGGAGAGCAGCAGGGCGCAGGAAAAGATCGCAGTGTCGCAAGAAAGGCTTTCGTAAATCAACGTGAAGATGTTGTTGATTTTATTAAAGCTTCTATCGGCGAAGATGTGGATAGAATTTTTGTAACTGTCGGTGCTGGTGGAGGAACTGGTGCGGGAGTTTGTTCGGAGTTGGTTAAAACTGTAAAAGCTTATCAAGATACAATTAAAGCATCTTCTCAAAAGGTAGGATTGATTTTGGCTCTACCAAAGCTTTCAGAAGGAAAGAAGGTTAGTTCAAACGCTTACGAAACTCTAAAAGAAGCGTGTGAACTAGTTCAGCAAAAGGTTGTTTCTCCATTAATCATTCTAGACAATGAAAAGATTAATGATCTTTATCCAAAATTGCCGATTAATAAGTTTTGGCAAGTCGCGAACGCTAATATAACTTCTCTTTTTCATCTATTTAATAATATAGTTACAAAGAGTAGCCAATATACCACATTTGATACAAATGATTATAAGACTGTATTAGATTCAGGTATTATGGTTTTTGGAGCTATGAATATTAATAATGTTGAAACAGAACAAGCTTTGAGCAAGGCTGTAAGAGAGAATCTAAAGAGAAATGTTCTTTGTGGAGATCTAGACCTATCAACTGGAACAGTTGCAGCCGCAATAGCTATTGGAGATCAACAGACTCTAGATAAGATTCCTCAAGAGCATATTGATAATGCTTTCAATCAATTGAATAGAACGTTAAAGACAAACAGCACAGTTCATCAAGGAATTTATAAAGGAGTAAAACCGGGGCTATCAGTGTTTACCGCAATTGGTGGAATTGCTGCGCCGATTGAGAAAATAAAAGCTTTACAAAAAATGGCTAATTCAGGAAATGATCTTAGTTCTTCTGGATCATCTGGAAATGTTCAAGGATTGGACCCTGCTCAAAACAAACAAGTGTAATACATTACAAGACGTAATGTATGAACAGAGTTATCTATTCGTCAAATACTGTATTAGTTTCTACCGCCCCAGCGGCGGCTTCTCATACAGGATTGTTTGATTTAAAATTAATCGATAGAGTTCAAACTGCCCAAGCCTCTTTTTCTACAGAGATAAAGAGGTATAAGCAAATTGGATTCGATGGTTTTTTATTAGATAATTTTTATGCTCCTCCAAGGATTTCATTTGATTTAACTTATTATAATTCAGATGTTTCAAATGAAGCGGCTTTAGGTCTTTCGGTAAATGGGGATTCTATTTTTACAAATCAAGCGACAACAGGAAAAGATATAAATATATTTTTGATATCTGATACTGGAAACTCTCGCGATATATCTAATTTAACTAATTTTACTGGAGTAAATGTTTTTGGTATTGGAAACGCTTTAATAACTAACTATTCTGTTTCGGCGGCAGTTGGAAGCGTTGCCACAACTCAAATATCTTTTGAAGCAAATAATATAGTTTTTGATACTTTTACAGGAAACAATCCAGTTCCAGGATTAACTTATAGTGGTAAAAAATCTCAACAACCATATGATTTTAATACTGGAGTTTTTAATAAAAATAATTATGTAACTGAGCAATTAAATCGCCCGATTGCTATAAGACCTTCAGATATATCTATTGTAATGACGCAGCCAGAAATAGCTGGCGGAAACTACGCTTCTGGAAAAATACAAAATTTTGATATACAAATACCTTTTGAAAGAAAAGAATTATTAGGGTTTGGAAGTAACTACGCATTCGATAGAAAATTAATGTATCCAGTCGTGGGGACTGTTTCTTTTAATGCTATTTTTGATAATTTAAATACTGGAAATTATTCTGATATTTTTAATTCGGATAATAAAAATAATATAGATATATATTTAAACGATTGCGAAAACAATAATCAAATTGTTTATTCTATTAAAGATGCGCGATTAACAAATGAAGCTTTTAATTTTTCAATTGGGCCAGACGTTAACTTTGATGGATCTTTTGAATTTTCTGTAAACCCTTTAGGTGGTTTTTCTATATCTGGAAACTCTGAATTGTATGATGCAGATGCTACAGCGTTTTTGCAGGTAACAAATATATCAGACACTCAAATAAGAACTGGAATAAATAATTTTGTAAATAGATTAAAAACTAATGGTTTGTGGTATAAAATGTCTGGAATATATCCATTTGTTGGAGGCACAGAATATCAGCACAAGTTTAATTTAAAAGATCCAAGAAATTTAGACGATGCTTTTAGATTAGGGTTTTCTGGAGCGGGAACAGTTCATACGTCTTCTGGAGTTAATTTTGAAGGCACGAACGATTATGCGAATGTCTTTTTTAATCCTTCTGGAGATTTAACAGGATATCCAGTTCATCTTTCATTTTTATCATTGGCAGATTCTTCAGCAGATAGCATTGACATAGGATGTGTTCCATTTGATTTAACAAATCCAAGACTTGTTGTTTCTGCTGAATATAATTCTCCTAATGCTGCGTATTTCGATTCTTACGATTACACTACTGGAAGAGTAAGTATATCTTCTCCAAATAGTAAAGCTTTTTATTCTGCGAGTAGAATAAATACTACGAGCGGATTTATGATGCTTTTTAATAGTTCGACAACACCAACTAAAAGCTCGGTGACGACTTCAAATATAAGTGGATTGGCAAAACCAAACTTTGATATATTTTTGGGAGCGGTAAATAAAGGCGGAACACCTTTTTTTGAAAACGTATCAAATAGAAAATTTGGTTTCTTTTCTGTTGGCGATGGATTAACTAGCGGTGAATGCGTAAGTTTATATTCGTCAGTAAAACAATTACAATACGATTTATCAAGAAATAGTTCTGTTTTTGTTTAAAATTCAATCGTGGCGTTTTTAGTGTCTATTTTCTTTGGTCGATCTTTTACATGCTTTTTACCGTTTGTTTTCTTTTTGTAGTCATCAAAATATTTACGCTTTAAAGGATCTTCGCCGCCAGCAAGAGCTGCTCGGCGTTCAGAAAGCTCAGAGGAGTAATCTAAAAGGTCTCCATATCTTCCGCTCATGTTTCCTGTTTTGTTTACGAAAGCCTTGTTATCAAAAGGATCGACTACTTTCGCATCTCCAAGATTTACTTGTGGAACATCGTAAATTCTCTCCCAAAAATCTTCGTCATTATTTTTTCCACGATATGGCTTATAATCTTTCATAGACATAACTACATCTACAATTTTGCCAGTTTTCTTATTTCTAAATTGATAAACCATATCTATTATATAACGTATAAAAAAAATTAAAGCGCAGTTTTTAGGCTGCGCTTTTTATTTATTCTATTTCGATTTGTTTTTCCACTCTTTTAATTGGTGGAACTGTGATTGTCAATAATCCATTTTTCATTTTAGCTCTGGCGTTATCAAAATCATATTTTGATCTAAGAAGATAGTCTTCATAAGTAATTCTATATTTATTTTCTTCAACTTTAATTGCGATAGAATAATCTTCTTTTAAGATTTTAACATCTTCTTTAGATTTTCCAGCTAGTTCAATGTTGAATACTAAACCATCTTCTGTTACTTGATATTTATATACTAGTTTATTATACATAGTGATTATGGTGTAGCAAGAATTATGCCAAGTTTTTATTAGATCTTAGTATGTCTTTTAAGAAGCTTTAGAGCATTTTTGACGCATAATATGTCACATCTGGCTACTTATGGCGCATAGAATTGTCTCAGTAGTCTTTTCATATGTCATAGAGTCTTGAAGCTTGAGTCCTTCTGGATTTGGTGTTTTAGCGTATGATATAGACTGCAAGATCGCGTTTTCCATCTCTTCGTCACTAATGTCAAAGAACTGACCTTGATTGAACTCGTTTCCTTTATTAAAGAAAATTCCATCATGAGCATCTTTCATTCTAGATGGTTCAATTAGAATAGAATTAGTATTTGTCGCCCAATCTTTGTGGGCAGTTGCGTTGATAACAACGCTCCATTTACCAAGACATGTTGCGTTAAAAGATGGTAGATTCCAACCTTCCGCTCCGCTAAGACCTCCAAGATCAATATCAATGCTATTTAGATAATCATTTACCTCGCTATTTGTCTTCAGGGCTGGAATAAAGTTAATATTATTGTAATGCTTGCCTTCTAGAATCTTTGTGAGTTCAACCTGAAATTTATTCTTATCCAAGAATGAATTGTTAACTACACAACTCAATTGATATTCTGGTTTATTTCCAAAAAGTTTTAGCCAAGTTTTAATGATTCTTGCGGTGTTTTTTCTGTATTCGAATTTGCCCATCAAACCAAAGTGGATTTTGTTTGGTAGATATGTTTTATTTGTTAGATGAAAATCGCTATCAAATCCTAATGGAGCATGAATAACGTTTTCTACTCCGTGTATTTCAAATACATTCTTTGTATATTGACTGGATACAAAAATCAAATCTTGAGTCTTTAAAAGATTCTTTTCGATCTTGGTAAGATCAGAAGTTTCGTGAAAAGTATATAGAGATTGATTCTTAGAAAGTCTGCTTTCGCTTCCAAAAATGTGCCAAAGCTTTAGACATGGAGTGTTCTTGCTTATGGTTTCAAATCTCTTGTTTGTGGAATTTTGAAGATAGTCTACAAAATCTTTCTTGATCTTATCAAAGGCCGAAATCTCTACGTTATCTCCAATTGGAAAGAATGTTAACTCTGTATTTTTCTTGTACAATTCTCTAAGAATGTTGAGAGAAACATTTCCAAAAGATAAGCTGTTGATTGGGGCATTAACTGTTAAATTCATATTCTAATTTTATCTTTTTAGCTATTATTTTCAATGCTGAATTATGTATATTAATACATCCTTGAATGCTTAAATCCATTTCTTTGCTTATTTTTCTCCAAGGGGTTAGCTTATTAACATTTTCATATCTCATGTTGAATATTTTACTAACCCTTTTATCTGGATAAACATCAAGATATTTTTTAAATTTGTGTAAAATTTGATTCTTCAAATCTTCTTTCTCCACTTCTTTTTCTTCTTTAAGAGTTTGAAAATCAAAGTTTTGATCGTTTAATTCTAAGAACTTTTTATTTTTATTTGAAGCGTTTAGACAAGTCCATTTCGCTTCGTTGCCAAGGAACGTTGAGAATTTGGTTCCTTTCGCGCTGTCGTATTTCAAAGCTGAATTGTAAATTATTAAATCTTTGTCGGAAACGATGTCATCCTTTAAAGAATCGTTGTTACAATTTCTTAAGAAGGCGTTTACCATTTCTAGATAAATGCCAGAATGTCTGTTGATAAGCTCTTGTAAGCTTTCGTCTACATTGTTAGCGTTTTTAATATTTTCTATTAAATCTGAATCACTTAAAATCTCCATATGTTGACCATTTCTGATTGTAGAATAACTTGTTTATATGGTAATTGCAAGTTTCTTTTTCATCAGAGAACGTTTTCCATCGTATTTTATAGTTAGCCGCCTTCTTAATTATAGGATCATTTGCCTTTTCTTCGAAGTTAGCTGGCTTTTGTCCCATGCGAGATAGATGTATAACGAAGCCGCCTTTACTTTGTATCCACTTGGCTTCGTTTTCGTATCTAACGTCAGGAATAATACAGATGATTTTATTCTCCATAGAATTCGAAATCCTCTTCTCTAAACGTTTAATCCAAAAATCAGGATCTATCTTCCTAGCAATTTCCGTGCCATAACAGACAAGAAGAGGTCGAATTATTTCTTTTTCTTTATTATTCTCAGTGAAAGCTGAGATATTGAAAGAATCTTTAAGGAGATCATCCAAGTCATTTTTTAATGCATGAGCGAAAGACATCTTCATGCAAGGCATTGAGTTTTTCTCTATCTTATTGATTAGATATTTAGCTAAAGTATCTTTTCCGCATCTAGCCACGCCAGCGATGCCGAAGAGTAATGGTAATTCTTTGTACACGATTTTAGATCTACGTTTTATTATAAAATTATGAGTATTCTCCATACCTAGGGAAATTTCCTAAGATCATCTTAAGAAAATCGTCAGAATATCCTCAGAGTCCGTTAATTCCTGCTTACGCAGTAATTAACTCGCTTTTCAGCGAGTGTCAAGCAAAAAATCATGACAAGCATCAAGTTTTTTAGCTAAATCTTTAAAACCTGCATCGGATAGAACAAGGGGGCAATAAAAGAATTCTCTATCTAAATTTATATCTAGAAGTTTATCGCAAATTAAAGTAAAACTAACATTTAGTTTATTTCCCTTTAATTTTATCATTTCTTTTACGGCGGTTACGCAAGCGTCATAAGACGATTCGCTTAAACATATATATTCCCAATCGGCACAGGAAATTCTAAAAAAAGAATGTGGATTTTCTAATGATCTAAACATAATATTAAGATACATAAGAAAATGCAAACTGTCAATACAAAAATTAGTGTATTTTCGCTTTGGAGAGATTCTGAAAGTTACATACAGAGAAGCTTAAAACAACTAGAGGATTTAGAATCGAAACATCCAGAAATAGAGTTTTCTTATTTCTTCTATGAAAACGACTCTACGGATAACACTGTATCAATTTTAAATTCTTGGATATCAGCAAGAAAAGGAAAACTGCTTTCTGAAAATGTATCGTTTTCGAAAGAAGGAACGGTAATGACTGAATCTAGAATGAAGAAAATGGCATATTACAGAAATAGAATGATTGAATTAGGAAGATTCATAAGATCAGATTATTCTATAATTTTTGATAGCGATGTAATCTTTGAAGAAGACATTATCAAAAAATTTCTATCTAAAATAGATCAAGAAACAGTGATGTATACACCGTATATATCTCAAAATATAAAATGCAAAGTTTGCAATTGTGGAAAAGATTCTTATTATGATATCGCTGCGTTATATGATAAACAAAATCACCGTGGATTAATATGGTCATGTAATCCATTTGTTAATATTTTTGATCGACAAAATTTATCAATAAATAATCCAGTAGAAGTTAATTCTGCATTCGGTGGATTTGTTCTTATAAAAAGTTTTCCATTAAACTTTTGCAACTGGAGAAGTAATGGAGATATAGAACACGTTTTATTCTGCGAAGAAATTAGAAAATATGGAAAGATAAAAATCTATCCAGACATACAAGTAAGAGTAGAACTCAGTGAAGAACTCATTAAAAAATATGGATAAAAAAATATTATTGATATCAGACGAAGAATATAGTATAAATAATAACGGAGGAGCAGAATCTAACAACAATGAAATAATAAAGATTCTTAATTCATCTGGAATAAAATGTGATTTTGTATCGACACATGATTTCAACAATAGAGTTGGATTCATTGAAGATTACGATTTATATATAGTTTCGAATTTTTATTTTATTTCAGACGCTGCTAAGAATTTTTTATATACTAAAAAGTATATCATAACCGAACACGATTATAAATTTGTTAGAGAAAGAAATCCGTGTTTTTATGAAAACATGACTATTCCTCCAGAAATGGTTATGCATTTTGATTTTTATAAAAACGCTCAAATCGTAATTCTTCAAAGCGCATTTCAAAAACAAGTCTTCGAGAAAAGTATAAAATTAGACAATCTTTTTAATTTTTCTGGAAATCTATGGGCAGAAGAAACTCTTGATTTAATTCAGTCTTTATCTAAAACTCCAAAAAATGGTAAAGCGGCTATTCTTGGAGAAGATGACTATGGAATTAAAGGTAGAGATGTTTCAATCGACTTTTGCAAAAAAGTTCATTTAAAATATGAACTTCTTCCAAAAACTGATCATCATACATTTCTTAAGAATCTTTCAAGATACTCTACCTACGTCTTCTTTCCAAGAAGCCCAGAGACTCTTTCTAGAGTGTGTATAGAGGCAAGATTGATGGGTTTGTCTGTCGTGACCACTGATTATACCGCAGCCGTTCACGAAAGTTTTTTTGATTACGAATCAAGTAAAATGATAGAATATATAAAGTCAAAACCAGATCAAATAAAAAATATAATTATTAAACTACTATGACAGAAGACATCTCAGTCGTTTTAAATTGTTATAAACGTCCACACGCTTTAAATGACCAGTATCAAGCTTTATTGAATCAATCATTAAAGCCAAAAAATATTTTTATATGGCAAAACAAAGGAGATTTTGATAATTTTAAACCATTAAATGATCAAGTTGCAAACAATTGTGTTACTGCTATTTCAAATGCTAATTTTGGTGTTTGGGCTAGATTCTCTTATGCTTTAAATTGCAGAACAAAATATGTTTGCGTTTTTGATGATGACACTATACCCGGATCTAAATGGCTAGAAAATTGTTACAATACGATTCAAACGCACGAAGGTCTTCTTGGAACAATTGGAGTTATTTTTAATGATTTAAATTATAGCAGCTATGCAAGACATGGATGGGCCAATCCTAACGAAAAGGTAGAACAAGTCGATATAGTCGGACATAGTTGGTTTTTTAAAAGAGAGTGGCTTGGATCTTATTGGAGAGATTGTGATCTTCCAATTCATTATTTATCTGGAGAAGATGTTCATTTTTCTTACTGTTTGCAAAAATTTCTTAATCTAAAAACATATGTACCTCCACATCCAATTAATGATACATCTATGTGGGGAAGTCAGCGCGACACAGCAATGAAGTTAGGAGTAGATAATGTTGCAATATCGTGTAATTTTCACGGAAGCCATTTTGGTCAGAATCTAGTCCATTATAAAAATAAAGGATTCAAATACATTAATAACCTATGAAAATCCTCGCAATATACGGAACACGACCTGAATATTTAAAAATAAAACCTGTAATAATTAAATCTAAAGGTTTAATTAAAACTTGCTTTATAAAACAACACACCAATATAATAGACTTCGGAAAAAGCGATTTTACAATTGAAATCAATAATACATGTAAGAATAGATTAAATAGTATTTTTTCTGAAATATTTTTAAAAACTGAAGAGTGTATTTCTCAATTTGATTCTATTTTGATCCAAGGGGATACCGCAACTGTTGCGGCTTCAGCTTTAGCAGCTTATCATTTAAAGAAAAAAATAATATATATTGAATCGGGTTTAAGAACTTATGATTTAGAAAACCCTTATCCAGAAGAAGGTTATAGACAAATGGTTTCTAGAATTGCAGATGTCAATTTATGCCCAACAAAACTATCCGCTAAAAACTTAAAAAAAGAAAAAGTAAAAGGAAGCATACATGTTGTTGGAAACACTTCTTTGGATAATCTTATTCATTATAAAAATAAAACTAACTATAATAATAAAATATTAATAACTCTGCATAGAAACGAAAATCTTCCCATAATAGGAAAATGGTTATCAGAAATTGATAAAATCGCACAACAATATAACGATATAGAGTTTATATATCCTATTCATCCAAATCCAATTATAAAATCTGAAGCGGATAAATGCAAATATATTAAAAAAATAAATCCACTAGAGCATTCTGAATTATTAACAATTCTTAAAGACTGTAAATTAATCATAACCGATTCTGGAGGAATACAAGAAGAAGCGTGTTTCTTAAATAAAAAAATTATAGTTTGCAGAAAAACCACAGAAAGACCTGAAGGTATATATTCTGGACATATTTACTTGTGTAAGAATCCAGAAGAACTAGCATTTCAATTTTTGAATTTAAATAAAGATTTTATAATATCTAATAAATGCCCATATGGAAACGGTAAAAGCGCAAAAAAGATTTTAACAATACTCAGTAATGAAAAACTTTGAATCAGAAATTTATAGAATATTTAATCTTTTTAAAAAAGGATCGCCTTTTTCTTTTTCTAAATATGCTGATGGTGAATGGGCTGTAATAAACGATATCAATCTAAACAACAGAGAATTTGAAAAAACGCCACTAACTCCATCTTTTTTTAAAAATAAATTAATTGAATCTTTCCGATATAAAGATCCCAACTATTATGTTGGTGTATCTTGCCCTTGTTGCCAAGGAGGAGAAGCTCAAAAAATGATAGATTTTTCTGGGCAAGATTATGAACATTTAACTTTTGCAAATGTATTTGTAAATTCAAATTATCAAATCTATAAAGAAATATTTATTAAAGAATATGAAAATCATGATATTCATTTAATTGCTAATGAAAAATCAAAAATAAACAATCTTCCATTTAAAATTGAAAAGTTTTATCCTATTGGTTTTAGTGCGTGGGTCAACAATTATAAATTAATAGAAGAAATAAAACAAAAAAATCTTAGCAATAAATTATTTCTTTTTTGCGCTGGACCTTTTGGCAATTTATTAACTCATCAACTTCACGAAGCTAACAAAAAAAATATATATCTAGATATAGGCTCCACTTTAAATCCTTGGATTCAATCTGAAGGTTTTCAAAGAGATTATTATTTAAATGGAACTGTATACCAAAATAGAACCTGCATATGGAATTAAAAAACAACAATAAATTTATAGTAAACAATCTAAAATATAATTTAGGCAATTATATCGTACCAGTAGAAACAAAAAATGGGATCGCAGTTGATATAGGCAGCAATAACGGTTGTTTTCTAAACGCATTTAAAAATCACTTTTCTAAAATACATGCTTATGAAGCTAACTATTTTTTAGTCCAAAAACTCAATGAAACTTTTGCTAATATTAATAATATTAATATTTATAACAAAGCTGTGTCGAATGACGATGGCAAAATTTTAAAATTGTTAGCTCATAAATTTTCAGACGACAATGGTTCATCAGCTATAGAAAAAAATACGAATGACCAAGACTGGGAAGAGTTTATTTGCGAAACAGAATCAATATCTCTGGAAAGTGTTTTAAAAATCTGCAATTATAATATTGACTATATGAAAATTGATTGTGAAACATCAGAATATGAATTTCTCATGCACAAAAATCTATCAAACATAAAATATATAGCGATGGAATTGCACTGCCAACTTGGAATCAAAAAGTATACAGAACTTTTTAATTGGATTTGCAATACGCATGATGCGAGTGAAAATTTAAATTTTAATCTTGGAAAACATCAAGAAATTTTATTTAAAATAAAATGAATATAGCTATATGTTTATCCGGTTCGCTAAGGAACGTAAAAAAAGCACTTAGAAGTATAGATTTTATTTCTCAAACTGGAAACACAAAATTATTTATACACACTTGGAAATTTGAAGAAGAACACAATTTATTAAATCAAAGAGTGCTTCCTGATTCTAATTCCAACATAGAATTCATATTAAACAATTTTAAAATTGAATCCATTCTAATTGATAAATACGAATCTAAATTAAACTTATATGAAGAAATTAAAAAAACATATTCTATAAATTTAATTCAATTTCCAACTTTGTTCAGATATTACCCCATGCATTATTCTATTAAAGAAGCTAATAAATTAAAAATAAAACACGAAAAAGAAAATAATTTTATTTTTGATATTGTTTATAGAATGAGATTTGATTCAGAAATTTTAAATCCAGAAAAATTGCCCACAATTAAGACTAATGATGATGTTATAATTATTCCTAAAAATAATGATTATACTGGAATAAATGATCAATTTGCTTATGGATCAAGCACAGCAATGGACGCATACTCAAATTTATTTGATAATCTTAATAAATTAAACGGAAATTACTGGAATCCAGAACAGCTTTTATTAAAACATTTGCAAAATCAAAAAATAGAAATACAAAGAAGTGATCTTGACGTAGATATTTATAAAGCAATTTAAATAAAAATCTATTAATTTATTCAGCTTATTTATATATAGAAAATAGAACACTATGATCAAATTAATTATTTTTGATTTAGATGGCGTATTAGTCGATGCAAAAAAAATTCACTACGATACATTAAATCAAGCATTGCGAACAATAGACACAAAATATGAAATTTCCACAACTGATCATTTATCCATATACGACGGATTAAAAACTAATCAAAAACTAGATCTTTTAACTAAATATAAAAATTTAGATAAAAAATGGCACCAACAAATATGGGAAGAAAAACAAAAATTAACAATAGAAGCGATTTCTCAATTGTCAAAAAATGAAAAACTGATCGATTTATTTAAAAATCTTAGAAATAAAGGTTTTAAATTAGCGTGTTGTTCCAATTCTGTTCGCAGATCTGTATTGATAATGCTTTCTAAAATTGGATTAATTGAACATTTAGATCTTATTTTATCTAATGAAGACGTAAAAAATGCAAAGCCATACCCTGAAATATATTGGAAAGCAATGAGTATAATGGAAGTTTTGCCAGAACAGACTCTCATAGTCGAAGATTCACCAACGGGTTTACTTGCGGCAAGCAGAAGCAGAGCAAATGTATTAAGAGTAGACAATCCAGAAGATTTAACTCAAGAAAAAATCAATTCTAAACTTATAATTACTACAATGAGTATTCCAAAGTGGCAAGGAGGAAAACTAAATCTTCTTATTCCAATGGCTGGAGCAGGAAGCAGATTTCAACAAGCAGGTTATACTTTTCCAAAACCTTTAATTGATGTTAAAGGAAAACCTATGATTCAAACCGTAGTTGAAAATTTAAATATCGAAGCTAATTTTATTTTTGTTGTGCAAAAAGAACACAGAGAAAAATATAATTTAGACACGCTTCTTAATTTAATAACGCCAAATTGTAAAATCGTAGAGGTCAATGGTATTACTGAAGGAGCTGCTTGCACGACGCTTTTAGCAAAAGAATTTATAAATAATGATCAAGCATTATTAATGGCAAACTCGGATCAATTTGCAGAATGGGACAGTAATGAATTTATGTATAAAATGATTGAACAAAAAGTTGATGCCGGAATTCTTTCTTTTGAATCTACCCATCCAAAATGGTCTTTTGTAAAAATCGATGAAAATGGATATGCAACAGAAGTTGCAGAAAAAAAACCTATATCTAATATCGCTACTGTCGGTATTTATTATTGGTCAAAAGGAAGCGACTACGTTAAATATGCAGAACAAATGATTAGTAAAAATATAAGAGTAAATAATGAATTTTATGTTTGCCCTGTATTTAACGAAGCTATTAAAGACAACAAGAAAATAAAAACTTTTAATATCGATAAAATGTGGGGACTTGGAACTCCAGAAGACTTAAATTTCTTTTTAAAAAATAATATAAATCTATGACAATATTCGATGTCGGCGCAAATAATGGATCAAGTTGTGAACATTACGCAACTGAAGGAAATACTGTATACGCTTTTGAACCCACACCTTTTCTTTTGAATAATTTCTTATATAAAAAAAATAATAAAAACTATATTGTAATACCAAAAGCTGTTTCAGATTATGATGGAATTGCTGAATTTAATATTGCAGGTCAATCAGATTGGGGATGCAGCTCTTTAAATAAATTTGAAAACAACTTAAATAAAACATGGCCAGGAAGAGAAGATTTTAAAATAACAGAAACAATACAAGTACCAGTAATCAGATTAGATACTTTTATAGAAGAAAACAATATTAAAACTATAGATATTTTGCATTGCGACACTCAAGGAAATGATTTCAAAGTTTTAAAATCTCTAGGAAAATATTTAAATATAATTAAATCTGGATCTGTAGAGGTATATAAACAAAATCCATTATATTCTAATATAGATAATTATATAGATAATGTTATTTCTTTTTTAAAACAAAATGAATTCGTAATAAAAAATATTGAATGCAACGATAGATATCAAAACGAATATAATATAATATTCACAAAATAAAATGCTATTAATCTCTCATAGAGGAAATATTAATAAAATAAATAAAAATTTAGAAAATAATCCAAACTATATAGTTTCAGCTATAAACAGAGGATATGATGTTGAAATTGATGTTTGGTTTTTAAATAATAAGTGGTTTTTGGGTCATGATGGACCGCAATATGAAGTTAAAGATAATTTTTTAATCAATAGTAAATTTTGGATTCACGCAAAAAATGGTGATGCTTTTTATAAATTATTACAAAATCATACAGCAAATGTTTTTTGGCATACTACAGAAGATTGGATTTTAACTAGCAAAGGATATATTTGGACTTATCCAAATAAAAAATTATATCCCGAAAGCATCTGTGTTCTTCCTGAACTTGGATACAATGGAGATATAAAAAAATGTCATGGAATCTGTAGTGATTATATATTACAATATATTGATTTATGAAAATTTTAATAACTGGAATTTTAGGTCAGGATGGCGCTAACATGGCTGAGTATTTATTGGCTAATACTGATTATGATATATATGGAGTCATGCGTAGATCAGCTAATCCGAACTTCATTAACTGTTCTAATTTCATTACTAATCCTAGATTTAAGTTAGTGTATGGAGATCTTTGTGATAGCGTCAGCATCGATTCATTAGTAAAAGATATTCAACCTGACTATTTTATCAATTTTGGCGCTCAATCTTTTGTTGGTTGCAGTTGGGAAATACCATTGCAAACTTTCGACACAAATGCTACTGGAGTAGTAAGATGCTTAGAGGCAATTAGAAAACATAAAAAATCTTGTCGTTTTTATTCTGCTGGATCTAGTGAAGAGTTTGGAGATGTTGCATATTCTCCACAAGACATTCTTCATCCCATCAGACCCAGAAGTCCTTACGGCGCATCGAAAGCCGCAGCAAGACACAATGTAAAAGTTTACAGAGAGTCTTATGGTTTGTACGCTGTACATGGAATTCTTTTTAATCATGAAGGCGTTAAACGTGGACAAGAGTTCGTTACGAGAAAGATCAGCAAAGGAGTGGCTAGAATTTTTCACGCTTTAAATAATAAACAAACTTTTGAACCCATTGAATTAGGTAATCTAGACTCTAAAAGAGACTGGTCTGATTCTGAAGATTTCGTAGATGGTGTTTGGAAAATGTTGAATCAAGAGAAACCAAAAGATTATGTTTTATCAAGCAACGAAACACATTCCATCAGAGAATTTATTGAAAAAGGTTTTGAAAATGCAGGTATATCTGGCGTTTGGAATGGAAATGGAACGGATGAACAATTTAGCATAACTACCAAATGCGCTTTAATTAAAGATGCTCAATCTTCTGTTTTAGTTAAAATTAACCCTAAATTTTACAGACCAGCAGAGGTAGATTTGCTTTGGGGAGATTCTACTCCAGCCAGAAAAGAACTTGGATGGAATCCGAAAATTTCGTTTGACAAACTAGTATCTCGTATGGTAAATTACGACATCGATAATTTTTAAAATCGGTGTATAATAATATTTACCATGAATAATGATTTAGAAATCCTCTCTTCAGATTTTCTTTCCAAATATAAAAATAAACAGCCCAACTGGGGTTTTAATGGTCTTGGATACATCGTGTACAAGAGAACTTATGCCCGTCTAAAGGAAGATGGAACTACTGAAGAGTGGAATGAGACTGTAGAGCGTTGTATCAATGGCGCACAGAAGATCGGCGCACAATATACAAAAGAAGAAGCAGAACGCATTTATGATTATGTTTTTAATCTTAAATGCAACTTTGCTGGCCGAATGCTTTGGCAGCTTGGAACTTCTACTGTAGATCGTTTTGGCGCAAATTCTCTTCTTAATTGCTGGGCTACGGCAATGCGCGAACCAAAGGCTTTTCTTTTTCTTTTTGAGAATCTCATGCTTGGTGGTGGTGTTGGTTATAGTATTCGTCGCGAAGATGTTCACGAGCTTCCAAAGATTAAAAAAGGTGTAAATGTAGTTCATGAAGGGACTAAAGACGCTGATTACATTGTTCCAGATAAGCGCGAAGGCTGGGTTAATTTGCTTTCAAAAGTTCTGGACGCTTTTTACGTTACAGGTAAATCGTTTTCGTACTCGACTATTCTTATCAGAGGTTACGGCGAACCAATCAAGGGTTTTGGCGGAAAGGCTAGTGGCCCACAAATCCTTATTGACGGAATCGATAAGATCACAAAAATCTTCCAAGCTCGCGAAGGCAAGAAGCTTCGCTCGATTGATGTATTGGATATCTGCAATATTATTGGCAGCGTTGTTGTTGCTGGCAATGTACGTCGCAGCGCAGAAATCGCTCTAGGCGATCCTGATGACATTCTTTATCTTCGCGCCAAGAACTGGGGTTCAGGTAACGTTCCAAACTGGCGAGCAATGAGTAACAATACTATCTATGCCGATAGTTATGATCACGTTCTTGAAGAAATTTGGAAGAATGGATATGAGATCAATAAAGATTCTGGCTATGCAAATGGCGAGCCTTATGGATTTTTCAACCTTCCTCTTTCTCAAAAGTTTGGCCGCATTAAAGATGGTCCAATTTCAGATAATCCCATGTATCCCACAGATACAGATAATTGTGAAATGACGAATCCTTGCGCTGAAATTAGTCTTTCTAATTATGAGTGTTGTAATCTTTCAGAACTATACCTAAACAACATTACTTCTAAAGAAGAGCTAATTGACTGCGCTCAACTTCTTTATAAGACTCAAAAAGCCATTGCCTCTCTACCCTTCATTCATGAAGAAACTAATCGAATCGTTCATAAGAATATGCGTCTTGGTCTTGGTGTTACTGGTGTTTGTCAGTCTCTTGACAAGCTTGATTGGCTTGATGATTGTTACATTGCTTTGCGTAAGTTCGACAAAGAATGGAGCGCGAAGCGTGGATGGTCAGAAAGCATTAAGCTGACCACAATCAAACCAAGCGGAACACTAAGCTTGCTTGGTGGAGCCACCCCCGGTGTTCATCCAGCTTTCAGCGAGTATTATATGCGTACAGTTCGTATGTCGAGTTCTGACGCTTTGGTTCAAATCTGCAAAGACATGGGTTACCATGTAGAGTTCCTTATTAATTTTGATGGAACAGAGAATCGCGATACTGTTGTAGTTTATTTTCCATGTAAGACTCCTGAAGGTTCCATTCTTACCAAGGATATGGATGTCATCAAGCAGCTTGACATGGTTAAGAAGCTACAGACTATCTGGTCTGACAACGCTGTTTCTGTTACTGCTTATTATAAGCCAGAAGAACTTAACACTCTAAAAACTTGGCTGAAAGACAATTACGAACACAACGTCAAGAGTGTAAGCTTCCTTCTTTTTAAGGATCACGGCTTCAAGCAAGCTCCATATCAAGAAATTGATGAAGCTGCATATCTCACTGCAAGCGCTAAAGTTAAACCTCTCACAAACATCTCTACTGGTGGTACAGAAATGCTAGAAATGGCCGAATGTGCTGGCGGCGCATGTCCAATTCGATAAAAATTGAAAAACATTCTCTCAAATATAAGATAAACTACATATACAAAAATATGAGCAAGACTACAGCTAAGACTACAGTAAAGAACACTTCAAAGACTGCCACCAAGGTTGTCACCGCTTCATCTAAGGCTGCAAAGCCAGCGAGCAAGCCAGCCGCCCCATCAAAGCCAAGTGGCGGTAAGAAGAAGTAATATAAAACAAAGCAACGAGAAAGCCGCCCTAAAAAGCGGCTTTCTTTTTTCTAAATTCTAATTATCTTGTGTAATTCATAATATGAATTTAGTATTAGATTTTAGCCAAGAAATTAGCGCAAAAAAGAGACAAGGCCCAAAAAGCTCTGCTCAAACCCCAGCTAAACCAGAAGAAAAAAAGAAAGGTTCAAACATAAACGAACCTGGATCTGCTGGAACAACTCCAGAAGCTAAAGAAAGAGCTAAAGAAGTTCTAAAAAGAAAAGACGAAAAACAACTCGTAAGCAAAGCTGAAATAACATTCAGCGAAAAAGTTACTAATGCTTTAAAGGAAAAAGTAAAAAATCACAACGCCAAACATTCTAAGAAAGTAACTCTAGGTCAATTAAAGAAAGTTTATAGAAGAGGTTTGGGAGCTTTTAGTTCAAGTCATCGTCCCGGCAAATCAAGAGCGCAATGGGCAATGGCTCGCGTAAACACGTTTTTGAGAATGCAAAGCGGAGGTAAAGTTAAAGATGCTTATCGCCGTGCAGATCAAGATATAGCCAATTAACAATATGAACGATAGAATAGTAGATATATATTATTATGACGATTTTGAGGACGATGATTTTAATGAAGCTATTTCTGATTTAAAACAATTTGGTGTAAATGAAGATGAACTTAATTTAAATTACAGAGAAGATCTATTCGAATGAACATAGTAACTAAATTATTGACTTTTCAGAACCAAGTAAAAATTTTACATTGGCAAACAACTTCTTATGCTGAACATAAAACTTTAGATGGTTTATATGGAGATCTTTCTGGACATATCGATGAATTTGTAGAAATATTTATGGGTAAATACGGCAGAATATTGGCCCAAAACAATTTTAGCTTAACTCTTCAAAACTATGCCTCTTTGCCTCCAATGGATTTTATGAATCAAATAGCTGTCTATCTGATTGACGAGCTTCCTACAATGCTTGATTCAAGCAAAGACACAGACCTTTTAAATCTCAGAGATGAAATGCTTGGCTCTGTAAACAAAACTAAGTATCTATTAACTCTAAAGTAAAAATGAATATATCGGTTAACTTAAGTGGCGAAATAAAAGCTTCCAAAGACAAAAAGGTTCTAAATAAACCTTTTAGAACATCTAAAGGTCCAAAGAAGTTTTCTGTTTACGTTAAAAATGACAAAGGAAACGTCGTAAAGGTGAACTTCGGCGATCCAAATATGGAGATAAAGCGAGATGATCCCGCTCGCAGAAAAAGCTTTCGCGCTCGCCACCAATGCGATACTAATCCCGGTCCTCGTTGGAAAGCTAAATATTGGTCTTGCAAAATGTGGGAATCAAAGAAATCAGTAACCGATTATACCACAAAAGGCGGAATTGAAGACGTAATTCATCAGTGGGATGGAATTACATTTTGGGAAGAAAGCGATTTGCTTAAACTAGCCCCACATTTATCTCACGCTCAAGAGATTACAGAAGAAATTGAAACAGAATCTGAAGATACGAATGAAGAAGCTTCTGAAATGGCTATGGCCCAATTAGCTTATATAGCAGATAATTCTAAAGATCTTCTTGAAAAGCTTCGCGCCAATCCATCTATGGCTGAAGAAATTGAACCTTGGGTTCAAAGCAAAATCACATTGATGGAAGATTATCTTTTCGCTGTATACAACTATCTTGTTTATTCTCAAAAAGAAGATGAAAAAGAAATGGAAGTTGAGAATGAAATGGAAGCTGGTATGCGCGTATTAAATATTAACGCTTCTTGCAAACACTACAACAGCGAAGGTTTTATCAAAGAAATTAAAGATCTCCCAAATGATATGGGCAAAGTAGTTGCTTATGAAGTCATCAATGAAGGAGCTAATTTCAAAAAGGGCGATATTTTAACAAAAACAATAAACCAAATTAAAATCC
>Ga0222712_10002470_pt1 | contig 21138 bp, 30 predicted proteins | sample C33_657DmetaG_FD_165043 | JGI IMG/M metagenome (GOLD analysis project Ga0222712, IMG submission 165043) | Estuarine water microbial communities from San Francisco Bay, California, United States - C33_657D | ecosystem: Environmental > Aquatic > Marine > Unclassified | place: USA: California... | reverse complement strand
ACTGATTGGCAGTTGGGAGCAACCCGGAGATGGCTAGGAGCGTGTTGAACTTTGTCGTGCCGTTCACCGCAATCACGAGCCCGGTGGGAACCGTGATTGTGCTCGTGCTATTGATGATGATGTAAGCATCAATGAGGTACAAGCCTGTGACCTGAATCGTGACTCGCGTGGGTGATGCGAGTGAGAACATCGGGCTGCCGGGGCCGGTGGTGTCGTAGATCGCGCCTTCCCATGTGACTGCTGTTCCGCTCGTGAACGGTGTGAGTTGCGTCGTCCTACGGACAAGACACGCGGGCGGCTTGTAGAGCGTATTGAGGTTGTCCTTCACCTGCGTGTTCCACAACGCGGCAGTGAGAACGTCTGAACCTGTGACAGTTGATGGTGGTGTGTACGGCATGGCGTTCCTTAGTACGCTAGAACTGCAGAATCGAGAACAGAATCTGGCCAAGTTGGCACAGCGTCATTCAGAATCATTACCTGTGTAACAGGCAGAAGAGAAAAAGTAACTGTATGCTGCCCAACCCGGATATCGTGACTGATGGCCTCAACATAGTAGGGTGCAGTACTTTGCCCAAGTGAGGTATTCCCAACCTCAACTCTTTCAGTGAGGTCTGTGAGAAGAACATTATTTGCTTCTGCATGGGTCAGGGTGTTCAGGACAATAGAGATAGACCTGAACGGAACAAGTGGGTTCTTCCTCTGGGCAACAAGCCACTGCGCCAAACTGAGTGCTTGAGTATCATCGTAAATAATGTCTGAGGTGATAGAGGAAAAATCCTGCACACCATAATTAGAGACACTTTCACCATCACTCCAGATACTTGTTGAGTCAGGAGTTGGGTCAGGCAGGTCCCGTACAACGGTTGCCCTATTCTTTACTCTGTCAAGGTCAGAGGTAATAATAGCAGAGCCTGAGACGTTTGTGAACGTGGCAAAGGTTGTCTTGGTGACCTGAGAGTTTCTGTCTACAAATACTACTGCACCATCAGCAGCAATGTAGAATGCTCCTCTCTCAACCTCGAGGAGTTCCTGAACCTTGGACAGTGCATTAGTGTCTGCTGATGTGTTAGAAGGCCCAGGTGACGGGATAACGTCCCCCTGGTCAAGTGACAGAAGTGACGTGTCTGTCCACCCCACACTGGTAAGGATCTGCCCGAGGACCTCACCAGTGGTAGTGTCTCTGCCGATTGACTCGAAGGTAGGCTTACTCTTGTTGAGGTACAGGAACAGGTCATTGATAGTAATCTTGGCCTTGCCCTGATTAGAGTAATACTCGTAATCAATGTTCCTGATGTATCCCCGAAACAGGGGTACCTCTGAATACCCGTCTACTTCTGCAGTAACCAGAACCTGGCGCATTGGGCGCAGTTTCCCGTAGAGAGGTCCTGACTCGTTAGAGGGATTGTACCTTCCGTCCTCGTCCACAATAGTGATAACTGCTGTGCCCATCGTAAACGACTCTAGGTTGTCGTCACGACCTCTGCGGATAGAAACAGATTCTACATTCTGGATTGTTTCTACTGCTGGGTCAAGATCATTAAAGTCAGCAGCAAGAGGATCAGCGAATTCATCAGTTCCATTAAAGAGAGAAATATCAAACTGCACAGAGGTTGACTGGGCATCCTCCCAGACAGCACGAACCTTGTAGGTAATGTCTTGCTGAACTTCTGGCATTAGATAGTGTAACTCACCTGACGGTCAAGTGCTGCCTTGATGTCTCGTGCAACCCTGTCTGCCTGCTCACGACTCATACCAGCGAATGTCTGATCTGAGACAGTAAGGTTAATTGTAGTACCTTGACCCCTACCTGAACCAATGCTGCTAAGCAACGGGGGTGCAACAGCAGACGACACTGCACTACTGAGTCCGCGTGTGTCAAGGCCCGAGGTCAGGGTGGGCACGAACGCATCCCACCAGGTGTCAAGAGTAGACAGGGGTCCTTCCTTAGCAGGAGAGTTAAGCTGCAAGATGCGCTTAACTGCTGCTGCGATCATGCGGGCCTGCCTGAGAACCTGGCCGCGAGTCGCAGCAAGGCCTGCTGCGAATTCACGCCCAAGGAGCTTGCCGGAGTTTGACATATCTACTCCGGCGTCCTTCATAATTCCATTGATCTCAGAGTTTGCCTTCTGCATTGTGATCTTGCCCTTGAGGAGGTTCTCCTGCAACTTGGTAATGCGATCCTCAAGGGCGATGCGCTCGTTCTCCCGGCGCGACTCCCAGTCAAGGCGCTCCTGTGCTGCATTTTCCTCTAGAAGCTTACGCTCGTTTGCAGCGTTAGTCTCAAGAGTTGCACGACGCCTCTCCCAGGCAACATTAGTGATAACTTCTTTTGCTGATTCTACTTCTTGGGCAATCTGCTTTTCTTCCTCTGCCTTGCGCTCAAGGAAGTCAGTTTCAGATTCGCCCTCCTTCTTGACAATTGCTGCACGCCTCGCCGCTGCTCCATTGATAATCCTCTTAGCATCATTTTCCTGCTTCTGGAGAGCAGCAGTATCACGCGCTGCTGTTTCGTTCTCAAGCATCTTCTCAGACGCTGTCTTGCCACCGAGTGCGATCTCAGAAGGCGTCTTTGTAGCAGCAGTTACAGCATCAAACGCTCGCATAGCGCGATCCTGCAGACGTGAGAACCACTTGTCGAACATTGGCTTTGCAGCGTCAAGAATCGACTTCTGCCTGTTAATCATCCTCTTGAGCGATGCCCCCATCTTCTCAGGCAGCGACTGGGAACCCGTGACGAAAGCAAGAAGTTGGGCGTCAGTGTACTTCTTAGCGATGTTCTTAGCAGCGCCTGCAGCGTATGCACCGACAAGAGGAATAGGCTTAAGGATTGACTTCATGAGTGCAGCATTGACCTGAGGAGCAGCGACGTTGATTCCCTGAGCAATACCAGAGGCAATTGGTGAACCAATCTCAGCAGCAGCGACCTGGGATGGTGACTTGATCTTTGCAGCACTCTTTGCAGCAGCGATTGCTCTTTCCACTACATTGACTGCTGCTGTTACAGCAGGAGCAGCAACGATACCGGCAGCAATACCTGCGGAGACACCATTACCCACAACAGTTGCTGCTGCTTTAGCAGTTCCACTTACACTCTTGATGCCGGGTACAACGTCCCTGAGCTTATCAATGGCGCGCTTTGCATTGACCTTCTCGAAACTCTTGCCGATCTCGCCCATCGCCTTAGATGCAGGCCCACCCTGAGCAGCGACTGCCTTGATCGCCTTTTCGTGGTTTACGCCATCCTTCGTCGCTGTCTTTTCTGCTTCGTTGCGCTGCTTGATCGCGTTCTGCAGTTCCTTCTCAGAGACAACAGCAGGACCGAAATACTGTCTCTTGCGCTGCAACTGAGCTGTCTGCTCACGCGATGTCTTAATGCTGTCTTCGTTGGCCTTGACGCTTTCTGTCACTGCCTTCTTCTCGTCAGAGATTGCTCCCTTGAGTGCAGTAGACGACTGCTTCACACCCAACTGTGCTCTCTCAAGTCGCAACTCTGCCTGCTGCTTAGCGTTAGTTGCAGCAGCACCCCTAAGGCGTCCTGAGTCAATGTCTCTCTCAACCTGCCTGAGTCCTGCAGCAGCTGCCTTCTGCTCAAGTCGTGCTGCCTTGAGGTTCAGTTCTGCGCCGCGCACCCCGTGGGTAGCGTTCTCAAGAGCAAGTGAGGCATCCTTCGCACGCTGCAGCGAACTCGCAACCATATCCGCAGTCACAGCGGTATCACGGAGTGCGGCCGTGAGCATGTTCATGCCTATAGTAACAGCAGCAACTCCAACAGCAAGAGCAACAAACGGGTTTGCAGCCAGGAAGGCAAACGCTGCACTTGCTCCTGCTACAGCAGTAGACAGAGAACTAAACAATCCGATAAGCGGATTGATAATCAACTTAGTTGCGAGAAACGCTGCACCAAGAGCAAGGATGAGGCCTCTTGCTGCTTCACTAGATGCGATCAGGCGCACGATGGGTCCAACGACGTTACCAATTGCTCCAAAGAACCCAGTGATTTTATTAGCGTCAAGGCTCCCAACAAAATTTGCAAGAGCGCGCGCTGCGTCTGTTGCTGCCGGGAGCATTTTAAGGCCAATCTCAACTGCGAGAGTCTCAACCTGAGAGATAAATCCCTTTACAGCGCCATTAAATCCCTTAGTGCGTGCTTCTGCAAACGCCTGTGCTTCTCCGCCCTTTGTAGTTGCAGTATTAAGTTCATACCAGCCTTGTGCACCAGCAGCAAGTTGCACACGAGCAGCACGGATAGCGTCAGAACCGAAAATAGTGTAAAGAGCAGCGTTGCGTGTCTCGTTTGACTGATTCCTAAGTGCATTGTTAAACGTCTGGATCAACTGCGGCATCTTCTTAACCTGACCAGACGAGTCATAGACAGAGATGCCAAACTTCTGCATCAGTTCCTTTGCCTTGTCTGTCGGAGCAGTAAGGCGGTTCATCATCGTCTTAAGCGAGGTACCAGCATCTGAACCAGCAATACCAGCGTTTGCCATGAGGCCCAGAGAGGTAGTCAGGTCGTCAATGTCATACCCTGCAGCATGGAACTGGGCAGATGCCATCTGAATACCCAGTGCCATATCATTGACGTCTGCTGTGGTCCTATTTGCAGTAGCAGTAAGAAGGTCAGCAACACGAGTTGCCTGACTGCCTTCCATACGGAACGAGGTGAGTGCGCGAGCAACAATCGTCGCCGACTCTGCAAACTTCATGTTACCAGCAACACCAAGCTGCAGGACACCTCGGGTAGCGCCCATAATGTCCTTGACAGAGAGGCCTGCCTTGGACAGTTCAGTCATCGCGTCAGCGGCGTCCTTTGCTGACACATTCGGCAACTTCATATCCTTGCCAAGCGCGATGGCCTGGTCCTGCATCTTCTTCATATCCGCGGTAGTGGCACCTGACACAGCACCGAGGATGTGCATGCTCTCCTCGAAGTCACCCGCTGTCTTAAGCGCCATGACTCCCATAGCACCCACAGCAATAGCTGTACCTGCGCCCACCCGCCTAGCGATAGAACCCGTGCGGAAAAGAGAAGCATCCGCAATCGCCATACTCTTGTAGAAGTTAGAAGTGTCTGCAGTAAGGCGCGCAGTAAGCTGTGCAACTGTGAGAGCCATCTGCTACCTCTAACTTTCTACTTGTTACGCTTGTTTCTCTGCTTTTCTGCGTGATTCTCAGCAGACAACGCCATAAGCGCCATATCAAAAAACGCTGCTGGTTGCTCTAGGAGTTCCCAGGGCTTACAGTTTAATCTGTCTGCGGCGCGAAGGAGGAGGTACCAGTCTGGGACGTCACCGACTGCTCCACCTGTGGCGAGCCATCGTCCAAGGTCACGTCCCTCTGTGGGTTTGGGCGGGCACCTGCCTCAATAGCAGCAAGAACCTCTCCCAGGAACGAGAGCGGGACACTCTTGATGTCTTCCTCACTGTTGCCCAACTGCCTGAACTCACCGGTGGGCATCCCAAACTCATCCAGAACATCTACCTGCAGGTCCCAGGCAGCAAGAACAGTTGAGAGGACAACAAAGATAACATCCGACTCAAAACCCGTCTCCATCGCCTGACGGATCTTCTCGGTTACAGCAAGAGTGAGTTCCCCGGGGCGGTAGTCAACCCAAATCTTCTCAGGCGGGTTAGCCTCGTCCCCGGGGATCTCAATCCAGATCCTGTGGGTCCTACTCTTAAGAGTAGATACCTTCACATTGACTCCTGACTACTTTGCCTCGCCAGACTCCTCGTCTGACCCTGGCTTAATACTATCAACTGCAGGAGCCTTCTGCACAGGGGCAATCTGATCCTCAGGCCTAGGAGGCCCGAAGTCCTTCTTGGGATCGTACTTGTCACTCATTACACACCTCCTACAGCGCGCTCAGGGAGTTCACGCAGGACACGGTGTACGCCTTACCCCAGGCCGGGTCGTGGACCATATCAAACGTCCACTCGATAGCGTAGATGCCGTCCTCGTCAGAGAAGTCACCGACCTCCTTGACCTTCACAGCAGCGTCCCAGTCCAACTCGTACTTGTTAGTACCAGAGGAACCTGCGTTGTCAGCAGACAGTGCCGACACACGGAGGAACTTCGTCGCGGTCGAACGCATATCACTGAGCAGACCCATACCCTGCGAGTCCGCCTCAACGAGAAGCGTAATCTCAGCAGACGGCTCAGTCTCAATCGTGGACACAAACGAGGAGTTGGCCGAGTTCAGGACCCAGACGGGACCGAAACGGTCAGACACCTTGATGTTCACGTTCAGAGCGCGGGTGAGCTTAGTCGTCCCAAGTCCTGCAGAGGTGCTGTCAATGTAGACATCCACGTCCGTCGGAAGAATTGGCTTCTCAGCAATAGAAGTCGGCGAAGACGTCAGGGTAATCCCGTCCGTCACCTTCTGGCCAATACCTGAACCCTTGACCTCAACGCCATCTCGGGTGAAGTCGTACTCGATCTCACTAATGAGAGCGTTCGTGAGCTTGTGGGCGCGAACTGCCGACCCGTGCTCCACGGTGTAGGTCTTCACGGTGTCGTCAGCAGTAGACGACGGGGCAAACGTCCAGGTGTAGGCGCCAGACGTTGCAATCTGCGTCGGAGCAGCATAGGCAAGGCACGACGACAGAAGGTAGGAGGTGTCCTGGTAGGACCCCTGACCCTCAATGCTAAACTCCGACCACTCCTTGCCGAGAATCTCGGTCGTAGCGTACTTCGTCCCCATCGGGCGGAAGGAGTTAATCTCCGCCATGACCTTCGTCTCGATGCTGGTGGACAGAAGCTTCTTGTTAGCAGCGACGCTAGTGCCAGGGGTACTCTCAACCCCAAGCTGTACGCCCTGCGTAAGAGTAGCCCTCTCAGGCATAGTGTCTCCTAACTAGATCCAATAACAGTACGATAAATGCCTCCGACGTGACGGAAGTGGCTTCCTGTCTTATCGTCGGGCTCGATCATCCCAAAAGGCTCTCTGCGAGTGCAGACAATCCTCAGGTTATCAGTGGTTCCCGTTGCACCGTGAAGCGCACCATCTAGTGCGTTCGCAATCGGGACGAGAGGGGCAACCTCAAGGCCTTCCCTCACGACTACAACTAGCCAATCAATCTGGACAAGAATCCTTGTGCCATCAATTGGCATAGTGTCAGTTGCAAGCCTCACATTATAGCGAACAGCAGGCAGTGACACACCTTCTGGGATAAGATCAAGGTAAGCGCCCGCAACCGTTCCACTCAGTGTCCCGATAGTCGAACGCAACCACTTAGAGGCTATGAGTACCTCGTTGCTATTCTGCATCAATTACCCCAAACTCACTGATCCGAGGATCTCAGCATAAAACTCAGAGGCGTGTTGCTCAATCGCAGGCCCAAGAAATGGCTGTGCTGCCATCTTGTAAGTTCCGTACTCAACGTAGGCAGAGTAAGGTGCCAGGACAAGAATATCTGCCTGCTTACCAGTTCGCACACTTTCAGCCATAATGCTGTCCTGGAGTGCACCTGTGTCTACTGGAACAATGCGCTTTGCAGTTGCCACAATCCTGTCAGCAACCTTCTTGGGAATAGAGCGACTTTCAGCCTCAACTCTAGCAATGATGTAGGGAATGTAGTCAAAGTCAACTGTGATTGTCATAGCACCTCGTGCCATAATCACACTCCCAAAGTTGTAGCGAGAACCCGGCGCTCTAGTTCGTAGGACTCAGGAGCGATCACAGCAGTCACTCGCAGAGTAAGATTTGACTGGGTAGTGATTACCACCTTGTCGTCAATCCGAACGTCAGTCAGGGCAGGAAACATAATGAAGTAAGCGTGGGTGTCACCGACCAAGGAGTAGATCGTCCTCTCCTGGTCATTCTTTGGAGAAGAATCAAGCGTGACAGCGATGTTCGACGCTACAGTAGAGTACGCGCCTGTATTGCCGTACCCACCGTAGTCATCATTCGTGTCTGCGCCCTTGCGTGAGATCGTCGCTCGATCAGGGTTCCACGAATTGATCGCACCCCGAAGGTCAGCAAGTTCGACTGCGGTGAGGACGTCCTCAGGCACTAGAAAGTGTTGTTGGGGATCGGGTCAAGACCCAGCGACGTGGGACTCAACTTCTGGGACCGGATTCCCGCCTTCATGGAGTAGATCTTGTACTGCTTAATGCAGTGATCGTAGTACTGGTTGCGGGAGAGCATCTTGCCACCAGACATGAACAGGTAACGTGGAGCGAGGCGTGACGCCTTGAGGAGCCATGCCTGAGCAATAGCGAAGTTCACGTCGTAGGTCTGCGTCCACGAAGCATCAGTTGGCCAGACGCCGTACTTGTCGGCGGTCTTTGCCATATCGAGGAGAGTGTCCTTCTCAGGAGAACTAATAACGGGTTCTGTCGCTGTCTCGCCGAGCAAGGTAAGACGCGACAACGCTGTGGCTCTGTTCATACTCAATGTCCTCCAACTCCCACTCGTCATAGAACTCGATTGCGTACTGGCGATTCTTGAGAGGATCCCAGTCCTTTTCGAGTTCTACCTTATTCCCACCAGGTGCGGTGAGATGAGTTTGCAGAGAGCGCTTGAACTCACGCCGCCTACGCCGCGCATCCTGCCAGTCAAGCGCTCTCTGCTCCTCAGGGGTCACTTCTTGCGACCGCCCTTACCCTTCTTACCCATACCCATTATAGGTTTGTCCTTCCTTGCAGCATGTGCAGTAGGTATCCACCCTGCTGCCTCTCACGCATAGTTCCTCCTGAATACGGGCCAATAGAACACCCAGAATCCAGAAAATCCTTGTAGTGGGAAGAAGTGGCAGAGTTGATATGAAGAATCCGGACACTGCGCCCAGGCACCACATGGTCGCCCGAAGTCACAGGTTGCCCTGTGGGATTCGAGACGACTATGTGGTAGTCCTGGGGCATTTACTACGAGGCGACCTGACCCTGCAGCATGTGCAGAAGGTAACCAGCACGCTGGCGCGTCCGGAAGTTCCCGCCAGAGTGCGGACCAATGGCGCACCCAGCGGCGAGGAAAGCGAACGGCGCAGTCGCCGAGGAGTCGCTGAAGACGAGCTTCGTCACGGTGCGAGGTGCAGCCGTGAGAGCTCCCGAGGTGACAGCGGTACCGGTCGGGTTCGCCACCACAACATTCACGTTAGCCATAGATATTCTCCTTCCTGGCTAAATTAGATTACGAGGCCGGCGAGAGCAGGACAGAGAACGGGTAACGAGTCGCCTCGGTCTGGTTCTCGTAGTTGATCGGGTTAGCGATCTCCCAGGCGAGGCGCATGACCACGCGGAGGGCGACCATATCCTGCTGCGCCAGGTTGTACTGGATCGCACCCGACCCATCCTGAATCACAGCCTGGTCGAGGATCTTGTAGGTAATGTCCTGGCGCATACCAAGAATCATCTGCGACCAGTCACCCGTAATCACCTCAGCAGAGCTGAGGCCAGTCGGCCACAGGCCCGGCATGACGTAGTACAGAGGCGAACCCTCAATGGTGTTGTTCGACACATCGAGGAGCTTCTGGCCGTCAGTGGCGCGGGCACCGCGGAGACGGGCCTTAAAGGTCGTCTTCGACACCCAACCATTGACGTCAAAGCCGTCGGCCTCGACAAGCGCCATCGTCTGGTTCAGGTCCTCGGCGATGCCACCAGCGGCAGCAGCGTTCGTGCCACGGGCGTAGGTGTTCGAGGCAGCAGTTGCAGCAGCAACCACGTCCGAGGGCCACGACGAGGGCTTGTTCGTACCAAAGAAGATGGCAGCGTCAATGGCGCGACCAATCGACTCAGCAAGGCGCGGCTGGATCGTACCCCACACGTCGAACGAGGAGTCATCAAGGACTGCCTCCGGGATCGGCACGATTGCGGCGATCTCCTCGACGTTCAGGAACTTGTTCTCCCACGCCATCTCCGTCGTCTGCTTGAGACCCGTGTCACCAGACACGAAGTAAGCAGTCGGGAGCGCGGCAAGGGCCGGCATGCGGGTCTGGTTCGAAGACATCTGAACCCGCGGGAAAAGCGACAGCGCAGCGGACGCAGTCGTCGCCGACTCGATAATGCCAGCAGACACTTCCTCAGGGATGAGCGACTGGACATTCGACCGGCTAAGAATCGAATTGTAAGGCAACTGATTTCCTTTCGGTTATTCCCTACCCGCAGCAGAGCGGAGCAGGCTATTCATATCCTGACCGGTTTCACGAGACCCACCTCGTCCCGCATCCACACCGGAACTAGACTTACCAGAGAGGTAAGGCTTCTCCTTGACAAGCTTCTTAAGAGCAGACTCTACCTGATCGTCTGAGTTCGGGTCCTCAATCTTGGACCAGTCAAGAAGAGCAGCAGCATCTGCGCGGGCCTCGGGCGTGATGCCAACCTTGGCACCCAAAACCTGAGCACGGAGACGTCGGTTGGTGTCCTCAATAGAGGCGAGCGACCGCTCGTACTCAGACACCTTTCCAGTCAACTTTTCGATCTCCGTCTTACCAGCGCCTTCGAGCTCTTCCAGTCGCTTCTTCAGGTCGTTCCGCTCAGTGCGATACTTTGCGGCCTCCTGACGAAGGCGACTAAGCTCAGGATTCGGCTCATGACTCGCAGTGTCCGCCTGGGAATCCTGCGTGCCCTCCGGGGGCGCCGACGTGGAGAAATCGTCCTGGATTTCTTCGCCGGAACTTACGTCAGAGTTCATATTAGAGTATCTCCTCTAGAGATGTCAAGATAGATTACTGCCTAACGCCCCTGGTGTTTTCGCCAGTGGGCTGATTGCGTGACTGGATGGTATTTCCAGCGCCCGCGTTCTCCTGATTCTGAGTGCCTTCCTGAGACTTACTCATTAGATCAAGAGAAACCTTCTGCATCGCCTCAGCATCTGTTTCGGCGAGCATCTCATCCACCTCCTTGTCGGACAAACCGAACTCCTTGAGGAGATACGAGCGTGAGAAGCCGATTGACTTCTTCTTGATCGCTGTATCTGCGAGTTCAGCTTCCGAGCGCGGGGTGGCGTTCGACCAGATTGAGGTAAACTTGAGGTCTTCTGCCTCGGAATCACCAGCAATCTCAATGGCGAACTTAACGACTGCTTCCCAGACGTTCCCAAAACCAACCTGGGAATCCTCGATGCGGGTGGAGAACCTTGCCTCTGCCGCCTTCTGGGCCTCACCAGACGGGAAATCGCCCTGGGTGATGAAGAAATAGTGGAGTGGCGTACCAGAAACCCGGGCGATTGACGCCCAGAACTTCTCCTGAACGCGGAGAAACTGCCCGAGATCGGTAGCGTCGAACTGCCCGACCTTGGCATCCTCATTCGGAATGGCCATCATGCGATCAGCACCGTAGTTTCGCATGGTCGCATCACGCGGCTGACCCGTCTCCTCGTCCAGATCCACCTCCATGCCGATGATGTACCTCTGCTTAAACGATGCAAACTCCATCGCAATCAGCATGTCCATGACTGCCTTGTTGAGAGCGTCCTGGATCGGGATGACGTCCTTTAGATCCGAACGTCCGAACCTGTTTTCTGCACCTCGAGAGAAGTGGAACACAGGAATTCTGGAATACGGATTGGCAAGAGTATCCTCGAGGATGAAGTCAGATGCCTGGTCAGGAAAAGAGCGCGTTGTCTTTTTGCTGGCGTACTTGTAGACAGCATCTTGCGTGAATACGTTAAGGCGCCAGACGCCGGCAATTGGGTCGAACCACCTCTTGCAGGCACGGTGAATCTCTCCCTGCTTGTTTGGGTTGTACTGGACAGACATCTCGTTGGCGATCTGCGGCCAGATTTCTGGATCGCCATCCTCGTTTGGCCACACGATCACATAGGAGTCACCCATCATAGATGCCTCTCGATGCACTTCCTTCGAGCGCAGGTCCATGTAGTTCGACTCCCAGATGTCCCACGCCTTCTGCCCCATTGGGTCAGAAGTTGAGATGCGCTTACGCGGAGGCGAACCCGGGACAAGAGACGGGATCTCGATTGTCCTCTGGGTTGCGAGGTTCGAGCGGAACCCAATCAACTTAAGACGATCAACAAGAGAGTCAACTACTGCAGGACAAGCGTTCTCCGCAAACTCGCGGAACAGGTTGCCGAACGACTCCTTAAACTTCTCCGTCGCAAACGCGAGGCGCTGGTTGCCCTCGTAATAATTCCAGTAGAGCGAATACTTCCGCAGACGCTCTGACTCCTTAAACTGCGAGACCGCCCACTCAACGTCCATATCAGCCATGAATCCTCACTTTACCAGGTAACGAATTTTCCGCCCCGTTGCGTGAGGTCCTGGTAGGCACCAGACAGGGCATCCACTTGATCGTCATGCTTGCCGAAGGGGAAATGCTGTACCTCGTGTAGAAATTCTCTATTCCACGGTGCCCTCACAAGGCGCACCTCTTCCCGCTCACTTGCTGCCGCAACTGTATCAGCGCGCAGCATCTTAGATCCTGTGGACGGAATGGCTCGGAAGTTTGAACCCCGAAAAATTCTAGTTGCCAAATGGCGAGCATACAACTTGCCCTGCGATCCCGGTTCACGTTCTACCGTGAACTTCACCATGGACCCGTACTTCATGCGGTCCTCGCGCAGCGTTCGCTTCAGAATGTTCTCAACGCCTTCAGGAGACACGCGATCCCGCACGAGGTCCAAGACATAGAAGTTCCCGTCCTCGTGCTGTCCCATGAGAAGTCCTACTGTGTAGTCAGGATCCTCGCCCGGGCGCTTCTCGGTTGCCGCGAGGTCAAACCGTCTCACGAGTTTCTTGAACCGCCCTGGCGGGACTGGAACGAGCGGAAAGTTCTTCGAGTTAAATAGGCCACCCTCCTTGGGCACAGGCCTCTGCTGATACAGCGCTGCCCAGGTGGATGATCCCATGAGGGGCCTGAGTGCCTGGACAGGCCAGCGTTCCGGGAAGAGGGGTTCGCCTGGCTTTCGACCGAGGGGATCAGGATCCGGAAACTCGTCGTCGGGTTCCTCTGCAATAGCAGGTAGGCGAACACGAATGTAGCGATCTCCATCCGGGTCGTAAAGGTGGTGATTCTTGCCCTCACGGGAATCGCCCTGAACAGCAAGAAGGCGCCCGATTACGTCGTCCTCGTGCCAGCGGGTACCGATCACGAAGATCACTCCATTTGGCTCGAGGCGCGTTCGGAACGTCGTCTTCCACCACTCCCACAACCTTTCTCGCATGAGGTCAGAGGATGCTTCTTGCGCGTTCTTAATCAGGTCGTCGGCGATCAGCACGTTCGCGCCCTTACCAGTGATCGCACCACCTGCGCCTGCGGTGAACATGCCGCCCTTGTGACCCTTAATGTCCCAAGCGTCCATCGCAGACGACCTAGGACTGATCTCGATTCCGAACACGTCCTTGCCGTATTCGGTCAGGGTGTCTCGCGCTTTGCGCCCCCACGTCGCAGCAAAGGTCGCTTCATAGGATGCCAGAATGATCCTGTCGTCCGGCCGCGTGCCGAGATACCACGCCGGGTTGTAGTGCGAACAGAGTTCGGATTTTCCGTGCCGGGGAGGTTCTTCGACAATGACCCCGACGTAACCAAGTTCACGGTACACACCAGCATAAAGATCAACCAGAATCTGGTCAAGGTAGTCAACGTGACGAGCGTGGATCCAGCGAGATTCAGCTGGCGTGTACGGTGTCCCGTCCGTCTTCTCCGTTTTCGGCAAGTTCGCGTACATGGCCAGGCCCGAGGGTGACATCTGCGCGATTTGAGGCCAACTGACGGAGGAGGTTGCGGGAAAGTTCTCTTGCTGAGGCATCTTCCAGGATCACCTGGTTGAGTTGGACGGTTGGACGATTATTGACTTCATGCTTGACCCGATCATGCCTACCCCACTCGTCTGGGTTACGCCTCTCAAGCCACCATGCGGCTGCTTGCCAGGTTCCGGTGTCTGCTGCTGTCGTGACCAGAGAGACGCGGGTTGCCTCGTACTCAGCAAGCGCCTGCTCTACTTCCTCGTACAACTTGGCGTAGTATGGGTACTCCTCAGGCCTCTCACGTCCGTACCTGAGCCACTCCGTGCCTGTGTCAATAGAGATGCCTGCAAGGCGGAAGGCGTTTGACTTGGAATTGCCTGACCTGATCGCCTCCACAATAGTAGTGTGGCGTGCCTGGTTGTATTTACCCCAGATGGTAGGCTTGCCTGGTGTTTTTGCTGGATGCTTCTTTTGTGCCATGGCGTGGATGATAACAACTCTTTCCAGCGCATGTAAATCCCTTTTCTAACCACCCTCCTTTTATGTTTTGCGCTAGCTGCAGCTCTAGTCTCCGATATCGAAATTTGCATAAGCCGGTTTGATACGTGTCATAAAAAATATGAATAAAAAAATGATAAAAAAAATTTATGTTTTTGTTACATGTAACACGCACGCGCACATACATATGTTGTGTATGTGCGCGTGCGCGTTGTTACATGTTACGAATTACGTCGTGTGTATCGACGCGATCGCACGTTACATTCGCGCATGATCGTGTCGAATTTGTCGTGCATCGCGTTGCGTGCGTCGTCGTCGATAATGTCGTTGATTTCGCGTCGCGTGCGCACGTTACATTCGCGCAACGCACGCGCGTATGCGCGATTGTATATCGATTCGCAACGACGACACCACACACACATGTTATCGCGTTGTGCGTTGTCACGTGCGAACGCATCGTGTCGCAACATGTCATTCGTGTTATGTGATACGCACGTTTCGTTCGTACACATTTTCGCGTTGTTGTTTTTTACGTCGTTACGTGTTGCGCGAAACGTTTTCATAAACGTTGCGTCATTCATTTGTGATACACGTGCATTTGACATTGTTATATTCGTTTCGTCGTTGTGTATATGACACACATGTTTGTGTGTATGCGTGTATTATAATTTGTATATGTGTGGATTTTGTAAACGAAATGTATGAAAAATGTAAATACCCATTTGTAAATTTTTTGTAAATATTGGGCCCTGTCCCTAATTCCAAAATCTCCAATCTCTTTCTCTTTTTTCCCTTTTCGCGCCCTGAGGGAATTTGCACACGCAACAATTGAGGATGCAACGGGCTTAGAGTAGCCGTGGGACAGGGAGGTCTAGCACTCTGGGGGCCCCGAGGAGAGAAGAAATTTTGCCCTAAGGGAAAAAGTGTGTGCCCAGTTCCCTGAGGGAAAAAGTGCGACAAGAAAAGAGCGAGGCAAACGTCGCCTCGCCCTGATCTCGTGAACCCTACGGGTTGTTGATGATGCTCTCGCGCTCTGTGAACACCCAGCGGAGTGCGGCGTGCAGGGACTCAAACTCGTGATCTCCGCGCATGTCTTTGTCCTCTGTGAACGTGTCCCCCGCGGGCGTCGTGCTACCCCACTGCTCTACGCCGATGCACGCATTGTCGTCGGGGTCATCGAGCAGGGTGATGTGCCAGCGGACCATGGACCAACCCAGGTAGTAGTCCAGGAAGGGGAGCGTTTCGAACACGATGTAGTCCGCGGTGATCGTTTTCATCACGGGGCACATTTGCCTGCGGACCAGGATGTCGTGAGCGTCAAGAGCGATGTGCGTGACAGGCATTGACATTGTTTCCCTTTCGTCGTTGTTCATAATTTATATTACAATATCTCTGAACGTGTATGTGCCGCTCTTTGTAAAACATCGCATCCCGGTACCCTGAGGGCATACCCCACCCCTATCACCTGAACCCCCTTAGGGAACTTGTACCCCCCTTCCCTTGTTTTGACCCCGCGTGCATGTTGCGTACCCCGTACACGTTTACCCTACTCTACCTCAATGTCGCTCTCACACAACAACACGGTCCAACCTCGCCACCCTAACGTGTTCAGGTTGATTTCGCAATCGTCCCTGTACTGGACAATCATGCGTGCGACTCTGCCCGCAATCGCAGGGTCAAGGCCCTGAAACACCTCCCCGTCGTCGTCGTCGTCGTTTTCGCAGGCCGAGTCAATGACTCCGAACATGATGCGCTCTACGATTTGCGGGTTCCCTCCGATTGCGTCTCCGAACTTCTCCATAACCTTCTCCGTGATACGGAGCGCCTGGTCCGTCGTGATGTTCTCCATTACAGGGTTCCTCCCTCTGCGTGAACGTAAAATGCGAAGTCCGAGGTGTCGTCGTCGTCGTTACGCACGACACGCACCCTGAAGACTTCTGGTCCGTTGTCGTCGTAGGGAAACGGGCCGAGGATTTCGTCAATGATGAACAATCCCTCTGGCTCCATCACATCGAAAATTCTCTGCATTGTGTTTCGCACGATGATGTTCTCTGGGGTCATATCGTTGTCGTCGTTCACGATTGCTCCGTCGTTGATTTTCATAATGCATATTGCAATATCTCCGAACGCAATGCAAGCGCCCTTTGTACGCATCGTGTAAACGTCACGAGACGCGATATACGCGGTTCCCTTTTCGCGTTTGATGTATGACACCTGCAACGCAAGGGCGTGCGATTTAGGCGGGTTTTGATGCGTCACACGCACGGTCGCGCATGAGCAGGCGACAGCACGCGACAGCAGGAGGCCCTGAGGGAACCTTACTTGCAGTCGCCCTGAGGGCCTTTATATTCCCTGAGAGTAGTCGTGGCGCACAGAGGTCTAGTGGTTTTGCCCCGAGGGAAATCCTCCAAGAGCCTACTCTTTTTGGGGTACTGCTCTCTGGACTCGGAGGCGAAGTCCTGCCCCAAGAGAAGGCAACCGTAAAACAAGAGACCTGACACAGGGACAACGACGAAGTAAACCCTGTGCCAGGCCTCTGTTTGGACTACTACGCCTTTGCGGTCGCAGCAGCCTTCTTGCGCGGAGTGCGCTTGCGCGGCGCACTCTTCTTGGGCGCGACCTTCTCCGTGGTCGCCACCTGAACCTCGACTCCGGGAACGCGAGGCTTGCGCTGGGGCGCCATCACGCTCTCGAACTCCGCAACCTGCTCAGGCGCGAGGTCCCTCTTGCGAAGCGCGCCCTGCTCCTTGAGCGCCTTGTTGTAAGGCTTGTTGTACTCCGCCTCACCCAACTTGCACCAGGACGCCCTACCCGTCTTCTGACTCTTGTCCCTGTAGAACGCATCCATCATCAGGGGCACGTTGCCACAGGGGCAACCGTGCTTCGTGCATCGCTTCGCGTCTCCGGACTCAACGTCGCCCTCAGTCGCCGCGAACTCTGCGACAAACGTCTCCGGGTCGTGTGCCTTCCCCATGATAATTACCCCCTCCGGAACGAATACCCGCCCCGGGTTGATTTTGCCCCCGCGTGTTCGGGTGACAGATGAATCATTACACAGCAGCATGGAGTAAACAACCGACTCCATGTAACTTTCTAATCAACAACTTCCTGCCCTATGGGCGTGAAGACAGAGCCCGACTCCGTCAAGACAACCTCCGGCATGTCTGCGCCCTGACCGACAACCCAATACGCATTCTCTCCGGTCAATCGCAGGGTGTCCCATGACGCGATCACCCCCGACCTGTAGAGTGCCTGCAGTGTCTCTGGAAGATCCATCACCCAACCTCCCCAATCAGGGCAAGTGCCTCTGACACTGCCGCGTCGTCACGGACTGAGTTACCTGTGTCAAAGAGCACCCACGCAACGTCCTCCGCATAGAGTGCGCCGACAACGCTCTCAAGATACTTGATGTCTTCTCTAGTGGGCTCTGACTGACTCATGCCTGCTCCTCTGAGACGTGCTGCATGTACTTGCCCTGCAAGATCATGAACAACTCCTCGTACCTGTGGCTGAACCAGAGCACCTGGTACTCAGCCCGCGTCTCCGGAACCTGCGGGTCCACCTTTGCGAGTTCCTCCCTGAACCAGTCCAAGCAGAAATCGTAGTCCGACCCAGAGGGGAACGTGACGTTCACCCACCTGGTACGGTCCGCGATGTACCAGTCCGTAATGTGCCCCATCTCTTGCATCGCAGAGAGGATGTCACGCACGCCCTCTACTGAGTAACGCATCGTCTGCTTCTCTGTGGTCATGGCCTGTCCTCGCTCTTGATCGTGTACGACCCATCCTCGTACTCTGTCAGACGCACGATTCGCACGTCCCCTGTGGTGAGCGTGACCCAGCAACGCCCTACCTCGCAATATGCCCCGCGAACGTCAACTCCGTCCGCACGCAACGTCTCTGTGACAACGGACGCGCGCTCCTCTGACGGCGTTGGCCCGTCAGTCACGCGCCCTACGCCAGCGACGAGAGCGATTGATGCAATCGCCCCTGTCGCAATCAAAATGCCCCTGCGGATGTTCACAACAATTCCCTTCGTCGTTGATTCATATATCGAATGTAATACATCCCTGGACGGTCGCAAACCGTCTCTTTGTTACTTCTGCGCGTCGAACTTTGCCCTCACCTCCTCCGTAATATCCCTGAACTGACTCATCTTGAGCCACTCAATGTACTCCACACTCTCGTCCTTCTCCTCCATCACCCACCTCCCTTCGACTCGTCAATCGCCCTGAGCAGCGCGTCCCCGAACTGCTTCTCTGCGGGCGACACATACCGAAACTCTTGCACGTCCTCGCTCTTGGGCGGGATGTCCTCGAACCAGTCCTCGTAGTCCCCCGCCGGAATGAACACCTGCCCTATCTCAACGCGCCCCGCGTCAATGATGATGTCCACCACCTGCCTTCGCCCCGAGATCATCGCAGGGTGAATAATTCCCTTGTCAAGCAGAGCCTCGGCAATCACAATCGCCTGACCCTCAGTAATTGTCTCCATGTACGGCATTACTCCATAACCTCCCCAGTCACGTCCAGAGTCACGGACCAGATGTCCGGGTCGCCCTCAAACTCCGCAACTCCGCGAATGAACAACGCCCCGTCATACTCTATTTCCCAGGCCCCGACAACGCCTGCCCTCTGGAGGGCGTTCAGGATCTGCTCTACGGTGATACGCTCCGGATTCATGTTTGACATCTCCAATTTGATGTGTATATGATAATCATATCAAAACACAACAGAGTATGTTGTGCCCCATGTAAGCCGTATGTAAAACCGAGGTGACAACCCCGTGCTACCCTATGCACACTCTTACACTTCTCTTTGTTACCCCTCGCACTCAGAGCACCAGATCGCACTCCCCTAACTGTCCCCCGACGCGCACGACCCCGCCCGCCCAAATTGCGTGGCACAGAGAGGTCTAGTATTTTTTCCGGGCCCAGGCGGAAAAAAGCAAAAGGCAGACAGATCTCGGAGGTAAGAAGATCTGCCTGCCTTTGCGGCTACCTGCTCGGCAAGAGCAAAGCGAGTCAGGCGCCAAACCTAGAGTTCCAGACACGACACAGAGTAACGACGAAGAAACCTCTGTGCCCCACTCCCACTCTAGGTTTTAATTAACCCAGGAGCACTGTACGGCAAAGTGACAGTTAATTGCATGTAACCCACCAAGGAAAAGAGTTACATACATGCCCCTGGGTTAATTAAAACCCAGTCCCAACTAACTTACATAACCCACTCGAAATAAACCTTCGGGCGCCCTGGGCCCATGGACACGGTCGTCCTCTTCACTCGACCGATCTCCTCGAGGGTCGCCAGGATGTAGAGCAGCGAGTCATACGAGGCTCCTGTCGCCTCCCTCAACTCCCCATACCCAAGAGGCACAGACGCATCCTGCAGAACCTGGACAACGGCCTCTACCCGCTGCTCCGTCTTCCCCTTGATCTGTGCCACTGCCGTCACTCGATCAACTCCCGTGCCCGTGTCTCCTGTCTCGCATCGTACACCCACCCCCTTCCCGAATCAACCCCCCTCCTCAAATTTTTTTCCCCCGCCCCATCTTCTACCCCCCTCCCAACCTTGGGTCACCCACCCTGGTGAGTGGGGGGCTGTGCTACGCACAGAGCCACCCCCCACCAACCAAGGTGTGCTCCGTAGACCCTGGCGACGGTAGCAACCACCCGCTGTTTCCACCTACCAACCACCCTACCCATCCTGCATTATCACCCTGGTCACGCCACACCCGCCCCGTGCAAAATTTACATATCCTCATTTGTATTTCCGCCCATGGGCGTCTAATGTGATCCTACAACATAAACCGCGCACAGAAAGGACACACCATGAGCGCGAGTAACTACAAGACCTACGGGGTCTACAAGGTCCGCAAGACGACGACCAACCGGCAGGTGTCTTACTCAATCGGCCTGCCTCCCGAGATCGGCGGGCCCCTTGCCGGGCGCAAGTTCCGTGTCTCGATCTCGGGCACAGACATCATCCTCACGCCGCACTTTCCGGGCGAGGAGTCGACTCCCGAGATCGAGCCTGCTCCCGAGGCAATTGCCCTTGCTAAGATGTTCGACGCAGGTGCTTAAAGGCGCTGCAACTCTAGCATGCGTTCTAGGGTACATCTACTTTCTGTACCTCCTCTTCGTCGTGGTCATTCCGGCGATTCTGTAAACGGACAAAGGTTAAGTTGTGCGTACACCCCTCGTTATACTCACATGTATACTCGGAGCGAGTATTACATGTAACTCTGTTGTTGCAGCACCCAGGGACAAGGTCCGCTTCCCAAAGAATCCGACCATGGAGGACGTGAAGAAGCGTGTTCCGGACTGGTATGGGTTCGTGCGTCTTGGCCGCTGTGAGCAGCCAGGCAACGGCAAGTGGGGAGTGAACTGGTCGCACCCTGGTCCCACATGGGGTGGGGGCCTCGGCATCTACAAGAGTACCTGGTATGCCGCAGGTTCGCCCTATCGCCTGTGGAGTGGTTCCATTCCCGAGACCATCCTCGTCGCTGACGCCATTCGGGACCGTTTCGGTATCACGGCATGGGGTGCCTGGAGGTGCTTTGGCTAACACAGGATCACGCTGGCCTGTGCGGAGGTGCCTGTATTGCAGTCAGGACTTCCGCAAGGCTCCAAACTACGCGACCTGCGGGCACCCCAGGTGTGTGAAGGAGCACAGGAGCCTTACAGCGAGGGCCCGCGACAAAATGCGCGACCACTCACTGGAGCGTCGTCTCCCGAAGTGGAGTGCGCCTGACCCCTACGCCCCAGACGACGCTGGGCGCAGGAAGATCTACACTATGCTCGTCACTCTTGACGCGCACAACGCAGACACAAAAACCCTTCCCAGCCTCGTAGAAACTGTTGCTGTGCAGGCCAAAGTCAAGCCTGCAGAAGTCCTTGAGGTGTGGAGATCAATGCAGAAGGAGATGAGCAATGCCAGAGGATCGTAACTGCTGCCCCTACTGTCACGAGCCGAACACGACGGGTCACCCCTGCGGAG